>Ga0308389_1000370_pt1 | contig 33776 bp, 24 predicted proteins | sample Hotspr2Sample148_FD_202362 | JGI IMG/M metagenome (GOLD analysis project Ga0308389, IMG submission 202362) | Hot spring phototrophic mat microbial communities from Mushroom Spring, Yellowstone National Park, Wyoming, United States - 20040719_148 ... | reverse complement strand
ACCTTCCAGACCAGCGCCTCTAGGACAAGAGGCGAGTCCGCGGAGGGCGGAGGACGGCTGGGCTGGGGAAAGAAAGCCCCCCGGCGTGGGGCGGTGGCTTTGCGCCGGGGGGCGGCGCCCCTCACCGCCCTCGCACGGGCACGGACCACGATCATCGGATGCGGTTCCAGGTGCGGGCAGGGCGGGGAAGGTATGTCTGGCTCTCCCCCGAAGAGCCTTCACCCGTAGGTGGCGATCAGACGCTGGGCAGCGGCGGCACCGGCGCGCACGGCGTAGTTCTGGCCGCGGTCCTCGGGGTAAATCTGGGCCATGCAGCAGTGGTAGAGGCCGGGCCAGGGTGTGGCGAAGGGGGGCAGCTGGCGAGAGTAAAACGGCGGAACCACGGGCTGGGCGTAGGCGGCGCGGAAGAGGTGGCGGGCCAGCACCCAGGAGTCGTCGAAGTCGGGGTTGAGGCGCCCCAAGAAGGGGCGGTAGAGCTGCCACAGCTCTGCTTCGCGCATGCGCCAGGCGGGGGCGTCCTGGAACAGGTACTTGGACAGGTACACAATGTGCCGGCCGCCGTAGCGCTCCGGAGAGAGGTAATTGGTGTGCTCGATCACCCCCCCGAAGGGAAAACTGGCGTCGGCGATGTTGAGCCAGTAGTAGTCAGTGAGTGGGCGATCCAGTTCCAGCACCATGCAGAGGGCCGACGTGCCCGCCAGGGGTGATAGCCGCTGCCGGTAGTCGGGGGGGAGAGTGTCGCCGGCCACCTGGAGCAGTTCCTCCGGCGAGCCGGTAAACAGCACCACCGGAAAGGTATGGTGGTCGCGGCGCACAGTCAGGCCAATGCCGTCTTCGCACCGCTGGAGGCGGCGCACCGGGCTGGCCAGGTGCAGCATCGCTCCCCCCCGCCGGAGGCGGGCAGCCAGCTCGTCCACCACCCGGCCAAAACCGCCGTCCAGGTACCCCAGGCGTTCCCCCATCCCCGAGGGGGAGCGCGAGCGCCCGCGCAGGAACACCTTGCGCCACAACCAGGCCATCGAGACATCGTTGGCTCTCGTGGCGAATTTTTGTTCCATCAATGGCTTCCACACCGTTTCCCAAACCGCCACGCCGGCGTGGCGGCAGATCCAGGCGGCAGCCGTGACCCGCTCGAACTCGGCGAGGTTGTCGCGGTGGCGTAGGTAGAGGGTGGTCAAGGCAAAGCGTACCTTGGCGGGCCACGGCAGCGGCGCAAAGCGCAGCAGAGAGGCCGGGGTGCCAAAGTCCCACAGGCGCCCTTGGCAGTAAATGCCCATGCGGGACGGCAGCCATTGGATGCTGGATGCCAGCCCCAGCTCCTCTGCCAGCTGCAGGTAGTCGGTGTCGGTGGTAAACAGGTGGTGGTAAAAGCACTCCAAAGGCTCCCCACCCACCTGGAAAGTGGCCACCAGCCCGCCGGGGGCGGGCCAACGCTCGAACAGTTCCACTTGCCAGCCCGCCTGCACCAAGCGATAGGCAGCAGTCAAGCCGGTCAGCCCGGCGCCGACGATGGCGCATCGCTGGCTCACCCCGGCATCCTACCGCGGATGGCCGGGGTTGTGCCGGTCCGCCCGTTGCGTGGCTGGGGTGGCGAGGGCATGATGACCGCGGATGCCAGGTGCGGCATCGGGGCTTCGCCCATGACCAAAGGCCAACGGTGGGCAGTGGTTTCCCTTGCCGCCGTCGCCGCTGCGACGGTGGTGGCCCTGTACCTCCCAGCCGTGCCTTTGGACCTGGTGGGGGACGACTACCAGTGGGTGCAGCACGCCCACCGGGCGCTGCACCGCCCGGCGCTGCTCTTCGCCGATATGGACGGTTTTTTCCGCCCGGCAGGGACGTGGACGCTGGTGGTGGACCGGCTGCTGTGGCCGTGGGAGCCCGCCGGCTACCACCTCACCAGCCTGCTGCTGCATCTCACTGCCGCTGCCCTGCTCGGGTTGGCCGCCGCTCGACTGGGCGTGCCCCCTCTCGGCGCGGTGGCGGTGGCGGGGGTGTGGGGAGTGTCGCCGTGGGCCAGCGAATCCGCCTTGCACCCGGCGGTGCGCTTTGACACGCTGCTGCTCGCCGCATGGGGTGCTTTGATAGCGGTTTGGCCGCGTCCCCAGGAGAGGTGGACGGTTGGGCGGCGAGCCGGAGCGGTGGGGGCGCTACTCCTGGCCATGGCCAGCAAGGAGACGTGGGTAGTGTCCCCCGGCCTGGTGTTGGCCCTAGAGCTGCTCCAGCGGCGCCGGCAGGGCCTTGCAGCCTGGGTGCCCGCCGCGGTGGTTACGGCCGCGGTGTTGGCGTACACCGCTGCCCACGTCACGCTGCTGTCGCTGGGCCGCACGTACTTTGCCCTGGAGCCGGGGATTGCGGCCAAGCTACCGCAGCAGCTGGCGGCGTTTTTCCTGCTGGCGCCCCATCGACCGGCGGGGTTCCAGTTCACCCCGGCGGGAGGGACCGCCGTGGTACTGGTGGCGGCCTTGGCGTGGTGGGCGTGGCGACGCCGCTCCGCCGCCATGGGGGTGGGGTTGGCGCTGCTGCTCTTGCCCACCCTGCCGACGTTGGCGACGCCGGTGCTGCCGTTGCGCTACACGGCGGCGTCCTTTGCGGGTCTGGTCGTGGCGGGTGCTGGCCTTGCCGCAGATGTTCTCTCTTGTCTTTCCCTGCGCTGGCGGCGCGGGGGCGTGGCGGTCGCCATGGTGGCCACCTTGGCGGTGGGTGCCTGGGGTGCGTGGCGGGTTTCCTTGGAGCTGGAGGATGCCCGACGTGTGGCGGAGGCTCACGCCCGTCTGCTCCACCACGCCGGACGCATCGCCCCACTGGTGCCGGTAGGAGTGCCCGTGGTGGTGCTGTCGAGGGAGGAGGTGAGTCCCCTGGCGGGGATTGCCGCCGCCCCGGCGGGGTGGCCGAAGCCATTCTTCGTGCGCGGCCACGACCCGGCCGGTTTGGTGGACAGCGCCGCCCTGCTGGCGTGGAGCCTACGTGATGAAACGTTGGACGTGATCCACCTGGGCGACTGGAACGCCGGCGCGGCTCGCCGCCCGGGCCGGGTTCTCCTCTATTCGTCGGCGGGCTTTCAGTGGATGGAAGGGTGGATCGCCGACGCCGGCGCCTTCGCCGCCGGGCTGCGGGCGGCCGGGAAGGCCGTGCGGCTGGTGGAGGTGCAGCACGTCCAGCGCCGATGACGGGCTAGTTGATTTCGCTATCGTCGTCAGCCAAAAAGCCGGGCAGGGCGTAGCGACCGCCCCCGTCCACGGCTGGTGGCGTGGGCGACTCCTCCACCTGCCAGCGCTGGAAGGTGTGCTCGGGCAGCTCCGAGAGGAAGCGGGAGGGCTCGAGGATGACGTCCACCCGGTAGCGGTCGCGGGCCACGAAGGGGTAGCAGAGAAAGAGACGATCCTTGGCGCGGGTGCACGCCACGTAGAAGAGACGGCGCTCCTCCTCCACGTCCTCGGCGCGGGCGGTGGGGAAGCGCCCTTCGGCCAGCCAGAGGACAAACACGGCTCCCCACTCCAGCCCCTTGGCTTGGTGCACGGTGGACAGCGTCACCTTCTGCTTCTCGCCCTCCACCGCTGCCACCTCCTCGCCGGAAAGTTCGTTCATGAGCGTCACTTCGTCCAGGAAGGAGGCTACCTCGTCGTAGGCGTCGGCAAAGAGGGCCAGCTGCTCCAGGTCGTCCAGGCGAGAGGTGGCGTTGTCCAGCTGGGCGCGCACGTACTCCCGATACCCTCCCGCCACCACCTCGCGCACCATCTCGCCCGGGCGAGTGCGCTGCCGCTCCAGCCGCCTCACCAGTTGGGCGAGGTCCCCGGCGGAGCGGGCCGCGGCGCCGGGGAGGCCGCAGGCCGCCGGATCCAGCTGTACGAGGGCGGCGAGGGGGTCACCGGTGGCCGCCAGCTGCGTCCACAGGCGCGCCACCAAACGTTGGCCTAGGCGAGGCCGCAGCCGCGCCATGCGCGAAAAGGCCACTTCGTCCCTGGGGTTGGCGACGAAGCGCAGGTGGGCGAGCACGTCCTTGACGTGCCGTTGCTCGAAGAAACGCAAGCCGGAGCGCACCTCGTAGGGGATGTTGCGGCGAACCAGCTCCACCTCCACCTCCAGGGAGTGGGAGTGGTTGCGGTAGAGCACGGCGATATCGTCCAGCGCTACACCCTCGTCGAGGAGTTCGAGGATCTGGGAGGCGACAAAGGCCGCCTGGGCCTCCGGCGAAGGTGCAGCGCACACCACCGGGAGTTCGCCCCCCTCGCGGACGGCCCGGAGGTTCTTGGGAAACTGTCGCTGATTGTGGGCGATGGAGGCATTGGCCAGTTCCAGGATAGGGGGCAGCGACCGGTAGTTGGCTTCCAGGCGAAAGATGGCGCAGTCGGGGTAGCGTTCGGGGAAAGACAGGATGTTGGTGAACTCGGCGCCCCGGAAGGCGTAGATGGATTGGGCGTCATCTCCCACCACCACGAGGTTGCGGTGGGGGGGGAGCATGGTGTCGACGATATCTGCCTGCAGCCGGTTGGTGTCCTGGTATTCGTCCACGAGCACGTGGGCAAAGCGCCCCTGCAGCGCCCGCCGAATCTCTTGGTGGCGTCGCAGCAGCAGCAACCAGTTGAGCAGCAGGTCGTCGTAGTCCATGACGTTTCCGGCGCGCTTGCGCTCCAGGTAGCGGCGGAAAACCTCGGCGATGGTGTCGGTGTCGGAGGCGAACTGGGGGTACCGGGAAGGCACGACCTGGTCAACGGCCCGGCCGGTGTTGATGCACAGCGAGTAGATCTCCACCAGCGCGGCGGCCCCCGGCAGGCGTCGGGGCGGCGCCGTTGGCACCACCTCGGCCAGCGCCGCGCCCATCAGATCGCGGGCATCTTCACGATCGAGAATGCCGTAGGAGGCACGGTACCCCAGCTGCTCCGCCCAGCGGCGCAGCAGGCGGTTGCCCACCGAGTGAAAGGTGCCGCCCATGACGCGGCTCGCGTCCTGCCCCAGCAAGCGGCCGACGCGCTCCAGCATCTCCCGAGCGGCGCGGTTGGTGAAGGTTAGGAGGAGCACCTGCGAGGGCTTGACGCCGTCTTCCAGCAGGCGGGCGACGCGGTACACCAGGGTGCGGGTCTTGCCCGAACCGGCGCCGGCCAGCACCAGCATCGGTCCGCCGGGGTGCATCACAGCCGCCAGCTGTTCCCGGTTCAGTTCGGCGGCGTAATCGACCCGGCGCCGCGACTCGGCGGGAGGGCGGATGGCCACGCGGCGCGGCACGGGTGGTTCGCTCACAAAAGGCAGGATAGCGCAGCGCTGCGCCCTGGGGGGGCGGAAGCACTGCTGTCACACTTGTGGGCCAGTTGTCATGACTTCCGCTGCCACGTACAATGGGCCCAGCGGGGGGAGAGGGGCGGGATGCCCAGGGGAGCGTCCCAAAGCTGCGGCACCGGCTCCCTGCCCAGGAAGAGAGGGGTCAGCGTGTTCACCATCCTCAAGAAGGAAGAGATTGGACCGAAATTCTGGCGCTTTTTGATCTCCGCGCCGGATATCGCACGCAAGCACCGCCCGGGCCAGTTCGTCATGGTGCTCATCGACGAGGACGGCGAACGCATCCCCCTCACCCTCGCCGATTCCAACCCCCAGGCCGGCACCATCACCCTGGTGGTGCAGGAAGTGGGGAAGACGACCATGCAGATGGGGGCGCTCCCCGAGGGGTTCCAGCTCAGGTCGGTGGTGGGTCCGCTGGGTGCCCCCACCCACATCGAGAAGGTGGGGACGGTGGTGTGCGTCGGCGGTGGGGCAGGGATTGCGCCGCTGCTGCCCATCGCGCGCGGGATGCGCGCCGCCGGCAACCACGTGATTTCGATCCTGGGCGGGCGCACCAAGGATTTGGTGATCCTGCGGCCCGAGATGGAGGCGGCTTCTGACGAGGTGATGTACACCACCGATGACGGCTCGTTCGGGCGCCAGGGGCTGGTCACCCATGCTCTGATCGACCTCATCGCCCAGCGGGGCAAGCCGGATTTGGTGGTGGCCATTGGGCCGGCGATCATGATGAAGGTGGTGTCTGAGCTCACCCGCGGCTACGGCATCAAGACGCTGGTATCCCTCAACACCATCATGGTCGACGGCACCGGCATGTGCGGCGGCTGCCGGGTCACCGTTGGCAACGAGGCCAAATTCGTGTGTGTCGACGGCCCGGAGTTCGACGGGCACGAGGTGGACTTCGACCTAATGATAAAACGCCTGCGTACCTACCTCCCCGAGGAACAGGTGGCGCGCGAGCGCTACCTGCGCAGCCAGCACACCTGCCAGGCGTTGAAGGGGGTGAGCGATGCCTGAGAGCTTTTCTGGACTCCCCGAACTCCCCAAGAAAGACCGCCTGAAGATTCCCCGCCACCCGATGCCGGAGCAGGCCCCGGCCGAGCGCATCCGCAACTTCTCCGAAGTGGCCTTGGGGTACACCCCGGAGATGGCCATGGAGGAGGCGCAGCGCTGCCTGCAGTGCAAAGAGCAGCCGTGTGTGGCCGGGTGCCCGGTGGCCATCGATATCCCCGCCTTCATCGACCTCATCCGCCGCGGAGATTTCGCCGGCGCGCAAGCCAAGATTAAGGAGACCAATACCTTGCCGGCCATCTGCGGGCGCGTGTGCCCGCAGGAGGACCAGTGCGAGGCGGTGTGCGTGACGGGCAAGAAGTTCAAGCCGGTGGCCATCGGCCGGTTGGAGCGCTTTGTGGCGGACTGGGAGATGGCCTCCGGCCAGGTGGCCATGCCGGCGTGCGCCCCGTTCAGCGGTCACAAGGTGGCCATCGTGGGTTCCGGCCCAGCCGGCTTGACGTGCGCCGCGGAACTGGCGCGCCTGGGTCACAAGGTGACCATCTTCGAAGCCCTGCACAAACCCGGTGGCGTCTTGGTCTACGGCATCCCCGAGTTTCGCCTCCCCAAGGCTATCGTCGACTACGAGATCGCCAACCTGGAGCGCATGGGCGTAGAGCTGCGCACATCCTTCGTGGTGGGCAAGACGGCAACGCTGCACGAGCTGTTCCACGACATGGGGTACGACGCCATCTTCGTCGGCACCGGCGCGGGGCTGCCGTACTTCCTGGGCATCCCGGGGGAGAACTACATCGGCGTGCTCTCCGCCAACGAATTCCTCACCCGAGTCAACCTCATGAAGGCGTATCGTTTCCCGGTGGCGGACACGCCCGTGCGGCTGGGCCGCCGGGTGGCGGTGATCGGCGCGGGCAACGTCGCCATGGATTGCCTGCGCTGCGCCAAGCGGCTGGGGGCGGAGGAGGTGATCTGCGTTTACCGGCGCACGCGGGCCGAATCCCCTGCGCGGGCCGAGGAGTTGGAGCGCGCCGAGGAGGAAGGGATCGACTTCCGCTGGTTGTCGGCACCCTTGGAGATCTTCGGCAACCAGGAGGGGTTCGTCACCGGCATGCGCATCCAGCGGATGGAGCTGGGCGAGCCTGACAGCTCTGGGCGTCGCCGCCCGGTCCCTATCCCCGGCTCGGAGTACGAGATCCCGGTGGACACCGTGATCGTGGCGGTGGGCCAGGGCCCCAACCCGCTGGTCACTCGCACCACCCCGGGGCTGGAGCTCAATCGCCACGGATGCATCGTGGTGGACAAGGCGACCCAGATGTCCTCCATCCCGGGCGTGTTTGCCGGCGGAGACATCGTCACCGGCGCCGCCACCGTCATCCTCGCCATGGGGGCCGGCCGCCAGGCGGCGGCGGCGATCCACCAGTGGCTCGGAAAACTGGAGAGAGGCGAGGTGTCCAAGCCGGTCCTGGATGCCCCTGCCGTCGCCTGAGGGTCCCCACTGCGATATGTGGCAGGATGGCGGGGTAAGCGACTTTCCACCTGCGACCCGCCACGAACTGGAGGGGTGGTGTCTCTTCTGGGCGGCGCTGCGTCCCCGGCCGGGCGCCGCCGCTGCACTGGCGGCCCTGCGCCGGGAAGTGGCGACCCGTGCCCGCGCCAGTCACACCCTCGAGCGTCTCCCGCAGCATCCAACAGTGGCGGCACTGCGCCGCTTGTACCGCCAGGCCGGGTGCGATCCCACCCGCTACCGGCCGTCCTCCGAGGCGCTGCTGCGGCGGCTGCTGAAAGGGGAGGAACTGCCCGAGATCCACCCCTTGGTGGACCTCAACAACTGCCTTTCGGCGGAGTTGGCGGTCCCGGCGTGCGTCATGGACGTGCGCTACCTCTCTCCTCCCTTCGTGTTTCGCGCCGGCCGAGCGGGAGAGGCGTATCAGTCGCTGCGCGGCCCCTTCAACCTCGAGGGCAAGCCCCTCCTGGTGGATGAGCAGGGCCCCTGTGATACTCCCATCACCGGAGGGGTGCGCGTCAAGGTGCGCGACGACTCCCACGATGTTTGGCTGGTGGCCTACATGCCCGCCGCGGTGGTAAGCCCGGCGTGCGCCCGGCAGGCCCTGGCCATGCTGCTGGAAGAAGCACCGGTGGCCGAGCTGGTCGCCCAAGGCGCCACGGGCGACAGCGGCGAAACTTCCCCTCACCGGTCGTGAGCCGGTGCACCGAACAGCCGCACGGGGCTGACGCTCGTCACCCAGGCGTGCGGGGCGGGCGGCACGCGCCCTCAGCGCCGTCCGAACACCCGCACCACCGCTCGGCGGCCGCCCAAGGAGCGTGCGTCGTACCACAACTCCACTCTACGGATGACGCGATCACCGCCACGCAGGTCGATCACCCGCGACTCGCCCCCGGCGGGAATCGTACTGCGCAGGGCGATCTCCTGGCTCTCGCCGTTGGCGAAGAAGACAACCACGCGGTGGAAGTCCACCGCGCGCCGATGCACCGTGATTTTGATGGCGGAAAAGTCGCCGCGGGCCGCCGTGACGGGGATGGAGTCGTGGTCGAGGCGGTCAGTGACCATGCGCTCGCCGAGCAGCACCCACGGTTGCGCGACCGCAGGTGTTGCGGCCAGCATGAGCGTGATCAAAAGCGAACTAGGAACCAGTGTACCCATGGGGATCTCCCTCGGCTCGAAAGACGAATGAAGCCAATCCAAGGTGCACAGCGGCGCCAGGAGCGCCGAGGACGCGGCCCACTGACGGAGGTGTCAGGCCCGGCAAAGTAAAAGCGTTGACCGAGGGCGGCTATGCGGTACCTGGGGGGCCAGCAAAGGTGCCAGGTCCGGCATCTAACGTACCAGGTCCCGTGTAGTTGCGCCGAGGCTCTGACTGACCACGTTGACTGTCGGTTCGCCCGCGGCGCGCGGGTGTTCGCCCTGGCCGAGGAGGCCTAGCGGTTCCTCCCCATCCTGCGCGACGTCAAAGGCACGGATGGCTTGGCGATCCTTGCCTGGGGCCCCGTGCCAACGCACGACCACCTGGCCCTGCAGAGGAAGCGCTGCCCGCCGCGGCGCAGCGTGGGGTTGATCCAAGGGCGCGTCACCCCTCCCGCACTACCGCCGTCACAAGACAGTGGGCCCGCTTTGGCACGGCCGCTACAAGGCCAGCTTGGACTTGGGGCGAGACGGGCTGCAGTGGTTCCTCGCCTTCATTCAACTCAACCCAGTCTAGGCGGGCCTGGTAGCGTTCCCGCTGGGTGAGGGCTGGAGCGGCCAGCGGGAGCCGGTGGGCCGAGGGCGGGTGCCGCTGCTGGATGTGGGGGAGGCGCTCCCACCGTCCGGCGCCAACCGCTGGCTAAGGTCAAAGGCTCGTTGTACGGGGGTGCGGGGTTCTAGTCAGTGGCGCCTGGGTGGTCGAGTTTGCGGCGCAGCCTGGGCAGGGGGCAGCACCCCTCGCCCTGCGCCACGGGGAAGGGCACAAGGTTTCGTGCTGTACCTGTGCGGGAACGGCAAAGGGACAGCCGTGTACGCGCACGTTGCAACTCTCCCCGGTCCAAGAGCCCGCACAACCCTGCACACCCACCAAAAACCCCAGCTTTTCGCCCCTCCGAATTCTCCTTGAACCCGCGAAGCCGCATTTGCCCTCCACGCTCGGGGTGGGAAACGGGCAACCGGCCGTTGCATGTGCCGGCGTGCACGTGCACAATGTCCTCCGCCGCCTGGAGGCGGTGAATCTGCGAGGAGGGTGCCGATGAAGGTCCACGAGTACCAGGCGAAGGAGATTCTCGCGCGCTACGGCGTGGCCATCCCGCGGGGGCGGGTGATCACCCAAGCGGAGGAAGCCAGAGGGGCGGCGGAAGAGTTGGGCGGCCGGGTGGTGGTGAAGGCGCAGGTGCACGCCGGCGGCCGGGGCAAAGCGGGGGGCGTGAAACTGGCCACGTCGCCGGAGGAGGCGGTGCAGGTGGCGTCCCAGATTCTGGGCATGACGCTGGTCTCCAAACAGACCGGTGCGGAAGGGCGGCTGGTGCGCAAGGCCCTGGTGGAGGAAGCCCTGGACATCGACAAGGAGTTTTACCTCGGTGTGGTGCTGGATCGCGCCGTGGGGCTGCCGGTGATGATGGCGTCCCGCTTCGGCGGGATGGAGATCGAGGAGGTGGCGGCGGAGCACCCGGAGGCCATCCTGAAGGAGCACTTCGATCCGCTGACCGGGATGGCGGCGTTCCAGTGCCGCAAACTGGGCTTCGCCCTCGGCCTGCAGGGCGAGACGTTTACGCAGTTCTCCCAGTTCGTAGCGGCGCTGGCGCGCGCCTACAACGACACCGACGCCTCCCTCGCCGAGATCAATCCTTTGCTCATCACCGCCCAGGGCAACGTGCTGGCGCTGGACGCCAAGATGAGTTTTGACGACAACGCCCTGAGCCGGCACCCGGACATCGCCGCCATGCGCGACCTGGACGAGGAGGACCCCTTCGAGGTGGAGGCCTCCAAGTACGATCTCAATTACATCAAGCTGGACGGGTCGATCGGCTGCATGGTCAACGGGGCTGGCCTGGCCATGGCCACCATGGACATCATCAAGCATCACGGCGGCAACCCCGCCAACTTCCTGGACGTGGGGGGTGGCGCCAGCCAGGAGCGAGTAGAGCAGGCGTTCCGTATCTTACTCTCCGACCCCGCAGTGAAAGCTGTACTCATCAATATCTTCGGCGGCATCGTGCGGTGCGACATGCTGGCCGCCGGGGTGGTGGCGGCGGCCAAGAAGGTGGGCCTGTCGGTGCCGCTGGTGGTACGGCTGGAGGGCACCAACGTGGACGAGGGCAAGCGCATCCTGGCGGAGTCGGGTTTGCCTCTGCAGCCCGCGGACACCATGGCGGACGCGGCGGCGAAGGTCGTCGCAGCGGTGCAGTAGGGGAGGAGGATAGGGATGGCCATCTGGGTCGATCACACAACGCGCGTGGTGGTGCAGGGGTTGACCGGCAAGGAGGGGCAGTTCCACGCCGCCAAGTGTCGGGAGTACGGAACGCAAATCGTGGCCGGCGTCACCCCTGGCAAAGGGGGGCAGCAGGTGGATGGGGTGCCGGTGTTCAACACCGTGGCGCAGGCGCGCGCCGCAACCGGATGCAACGCCTCCCTCATCTTTGTGCCGCCGCTGCTGGCGGCCGACGCCATCCTCGAGGCGGCGGATGCCGGGGTCCAGTTGATCGTGTGCATCACTGAGGGCATTCCGGCGCGGGACGAGGTTTTGGTGAAGCGCAGCCTGGCGGGCAAGGGGACGCGCCTCATCGGCCCCAACTGCCCGGGCATCATCTCGCCGGGCAAGGCGAAGCTGGGGATCATGCCGGCGCACATCCACCGGGAGGGCTCGGTGGGGGTGGTGTCGCGCTCCGGAACCTTGACCTACGAGGCGGTGGACCAACTCACCAAGCTGGGGTTGGGGCAGTCCACGTGCATCGGTATCGGTGGCGATCCGGTCCCCGGCACCAATTTCGTGGACGTGTTGGCGGCGTTCAAGGATGACCCCCAGACCGAGGCGGTGGTGATGATCGGCGAGATTGGGGGCTCGGCGGAGGAGGAGGCGGCGGCGTGGGTGAAGGCCAACCTGGCCAAACCGGTGGTGGCGTTCATCGCCGGCCAGACCGCGCCCCCGGGGCGACGCATGGGCCATGCCGGGGCCATCATCTCCGGCGGCAAGGGCACGGCCAAGGAGAAGATGGACGCACTGGCGGCCGCCGGCATTCACGTGGTGGCCACGCCGGCCGACATCGGCTCAACCATGGCTCGGGTCTTGGGGAGGCTCTGAAGGTGGGGGCAGTACGCCCGCCACGGGGGCGGCCACCGCGGCCGGCGATCACGACATACTCGCTGACAGGGAGAGCACCTATGCGGCAGCAGACGCTGACCATTCTCAAGCCCGACACGGTGGCCCGCCGCCGGGTCGGGGCGATCATTGCGCGGCTGGAGGAAGAGGGTTTCGACATCATCGCGGCGCGCCGGATGCGCCTCACCGAGGAGCAGGCCCGCGCCTTCTACGCAGTGCACAAGGACCGCCCCTTCTACCACTCGCTGGTGACGTTCATGACCGAAGGTCCGGTGTGGGTGATGGCGCTGGAGCGTGACAACGCGGTGGAGCACCTGCGCAAGGTGATGGGGGCGACCGACCCGGCCAAGGCCGAGGCCGGCACCATCCGCGCCCTGCACGGCACCTCCATCGAGCGCAACGCCATCCACGGCTCCGACTCGCCCGACAACGCCCGCTTGGAGGTAGCCTTCTTCTTCTCCGCCGCCGAGCTGGTGTAGGACCTCACCGAGCCGCTCCAGCGAACCTCCACGGCCCGCCGCGGGGTGGGTGTGCCGTCCGCGGAATTCGAGTGGAGGGCGCTGAGGTTGCATTCTATGAGGCGGGTGACCGACTCAAAAAGGGCCGCCGCTGACACCTGCTCGACGGCAGCGGCGCCGCCCGGAGGGGAGTCGACCATGAGCGAGGTGTACACCATGCCAGTTGTGCCGCTGCGGGAGGCGGTGTTCTTCCCCGGCGTCACAGCGCCGCTGGGGGCTGGCCGGCCGGGTTCGGTGCGGGCCATCGAGGCGGCGCTGGCCTCCGCCGACCGGCGCGTGTTCTTGCTGGCGCAGCGGGTGAACACCGAAGAGGTGCGCGTCGAGGGGCTGCACGGGGTGGGGACGGTGGCGCGCATCGTCCAGTCCCAGCGCGGACCCGCCGGCATTCAGCTGATCGTGCATGGGGAGAAGCGAGCGCACGTGCTACGCATCTTCGAGCACCAGGGGTATCTGGTGGCCGCCCTCCGCGACGTGGAGGCGCCGGCGGTGGTGGATCCCTCGGACCCCGCGTTTTTAGCGCTGCTGAAAGAAGTGCGGGAGCGGGCGCGGGAGCTGGGCGAGAAGCTGGGGTTGCCGCGCGAGGCAGTGCAGCAATTCTTGGCGGAGTCCTCCGACCCGGGAGGGCTGGCCGATTTGGTGGCGGCGTACGTGGAGATGCCCCATGAGGAGCGGCAAGCGCTCCTGGAGATGGTGGGGGTGGAGGAGCGGCTGCGAGCGGTGCTGGTCCCCATGCAGCGGCAGATCGCCGTCCTGGAGGCGCAGGCGACCATCAAATCCAAGGTGCAACAGGAAGTGGGGGATCGCCAGCGGGAGTTCTTCCTACGCCAGCAGCTCAAGGCCATTCAGCAGGAGCTGGGCGAGGGAGGCAAGGCAGAGGAGCTGGAAGAGCTCAAGGAGCGGCTGGCAGCCCTAAACCTGCCCGAGGTGGCGCGCAAAGAGGTAAATCGGGAGCTGGCCAGGCTGGAGAGGATCGGCGGGGAAGGGCACGAAGCCCAGGTGATTCGCACGTTTTTGGAGACCGTCGCGGAACTGCCCTGGGATACGCGTTCCCAAGAAAGCCTGGACCTCGCCCGCGCCGAAGAGATACTCAACGAAGATCACTACGCCCTCGGCGACGTCAAGGACCGAGTGCTGGAGTTCTTGGCGGTGCGCTCCCTGCACGCCCGACGGCAGTCAGAGGGCGACGGCCCTGGACGCGAAGCTGCCGGCGGGCAGGACGAGGCGGAGAAGTCCCAGCGTTCGCCGATCCTGCTCTTCGTGGGTCCCCCGGGGGTGGGCAAGACGTCGGTGGCCAAGTCCATTGCCCGGGCCACCGGACGTCGGTACGTACGCGTGGCCCTCGGTGGGGCGCGGGACGAGGCGGATATCCGCGGTCATCGCCGCACCTACGTGGGTGCACTTCCGGGCCGCATCATCCAGGGGATGCGTCAGGCCGGCACCAAGAACCCGGTGTTCCTGCTGGACGAGGTGGACAAGTTGGGGGTGTCGTTTCAGGGGGATCCCGCCGCGGCGCTGCTGGAGGTGCTCGATCCAGCCCAGAACGACAGCTTCACCGACCACTACCTGGGCATCCCCTTCGATCTCTCGGAAGTACTCTTCATCGCCACCGCCAACTACGTGCAGAGCATCCCGGCGCCGCTGTTGGACCGCATGGAAGTGGTGGAGTTTTCCGGCTACACGGAAGCCGAAAAACGCGAGATCGCACGGCGCTTTTTGATCCCGCGGCAGCAGCGAGGTGCCGGCCTCGAAGAGGGTCAGTTCCACCTCGATGAGGCGGCGCTTGCCGAGGTGATCACCAAGTACACCCGCGAGGCGGGGGTGCGGCAGCTGGAGCGGGAGATCGGCCGGCTGGCCCGCAAGGTGGCCCGGCGCGTGGCGTGCGGGGAAGCGAGCAGCGGCATCATCTCCGCCAGCGAACTCCCTGCCATGCTGGGGCGCCCCAAGGTTCGCCCGGAGCGGGCGGCTCGCGAAGACCAGGTGGGGATCGCCACCGGTATGTACTACACGCCGGTGGGGGGCGACATTATGTTCGTGGAAGTGTCCACCATGCCCGGCAAGGGCGAGCTGGTGTTGACCGGGCAACTGGGGGACGTCATGAAGGAGTCGGCCCGCGCCGCTTGGACCTACGCCCGCGCCCACGCCGAAGCGTTGCAGATTGACCCCGAGGCCTTCGCCCGGGATGTGCACGTGCACGTTCCGGCCGGTGCCATTCCCAAGGATGGGCCATCGGCCGGTATCGCCATGGCCGCGGCGCTGGTTTCGGCCCTGGCCGGGCGGCCGGCGCGCCACGAGGTGGCCATGACTGGGGAGATCACCCTGGCGGGGCGGGTGTTGCCCATCGGCGGGGTGAAAGAGAAGGTCCTGGGGGCGGTACGGGCTGGGATCAGAGAGATCGTCGTGCCCGCCGACAACCTGGCCGACTTGGACGACCTCCCCGCCGAGGTGCGCTCTTCCCTCACCGTGCACGCCGTGGAGGAGCTGGGGCAGGCCTTGGCGGTGGTGCTGCGCGGGGGGAGCTACGCCGCCGGGCGTTTGCTGTTTGACGGCCAGCGGCCCGACGACGTGCCGCCCCTCACCACCCGGGCCCACTAACGCAGCCCAGGTGCTCAGGCATAATGGCGGGCCATGTCGGTACGGCCCGCCATTGTCCTCCTCGCGACGCTCATCAAGGCGGGTGGAATGGCGGCGCAGACCACCGCGCCGCCGCCTGCGGCGCACGCACAGCCCGACCCGCTGCGACTCGCTGCGGCGCCCCCCTCCCTGGCGCAGCTGGGTTTCAACCTACAACCGGGTTGGTGGCTGGGCGTGCAGCTGGGGTACTTCAACCTGTGGAACGGAACTTGGCACACGGGTACCATCCACAAGGAGTTCGGCCTGCTAGGCACGCCGCTGCAGGCGTGGGAGCTGCGCACCTTGGAGCACCGCCACAGCGCCGACGCCATCCATCGCTACGATGTGGAAGGTTGGGTGGGTGCCGCCACCGTGGCCCGCGGCTTTGCCAACGGGGTGGTGGTGGCGCTGGAGGTACCGTGGATGGAGGTGGGGGCACCCCACTGGGACGCCCTGGCGTGGCGCTTTCACGGCGCCGTGGGGCTTGATCAGGCGCGGCGGGACTGGTTCCCCCGCGGCCAAACGGTTGTATACGCGTACTACGGTGGCTCTGTCATCGAGGGGTGGCAAGAGTTAAACGGTACTGCTCTCGCCGACGTCACGCTGTCCGCCAGCGGCCCGCTGGGCGTGTTTCTGGGTGGCGCCCAGCGCTGGGGCGTGGCGTTGCAGGCGCCCACCGGAGAGCGGGGGACGCTGGCCGGCAGCGGCGGGTGGGACGGCGGCGTGCGCTGGGGGGTGCAGTGGCACGGGAGCCGTCATCGGATGACGGCGGCGGCCGGGTACACCTGGTTGGACCGCGGCGGCTCATTCCTCGGGGCGCGCCGCAGCCACACCGCCCACGCCCAGGTGGCGGTGGCGTACCGGCCGGGGGAGCGCACCTGGATCGACCTGGCAGCCCGCGCCGATACCTCACCCCTGCGCCAGTTCAGCCCCTCCGCCGTGGGTCGGGGGGCGGTGGCGCTGACCTTGGGGGTGGCGCGTCCCCTGGGGCCGGGGGGATGGGTGACCTTCGCTGTGGGTGAGAATCTCCCCATGCTGGGTGCGGCCCCTGACTTCACCTTGAACTTGGCCCTCTCACTGACTCTCCCTGACGGGCAGTGAGGAGGGTGAGGCAGCCCAGTCTTGCGCGCTGAGACGCCGCGAGGGCCGCCCCTTGCACCACGGACCCCAAAAAGCGCCCCAGCCGGTCTCTTTTCGCGGACCGTCGGCGACCACCGTCCTGCACTTTCGCCGGGCGCGGCCGGGGTCTTCGTCACGGCCACGGTCACCGTCGCGGGTAGCGGTCAGAAACTGGGGCGGGCTTTGGCTCGCCGGCGGTGGGCGCTAAGCTACAGGAAAGGAGGAACGATGCAGCCTTTCGAGAAGCTGGGTGCTTTGTATTTGGGTCGTCTGGTGGATGAGAGGAGCTTGGCGCCACGCCCGGAGCTCTTGCTCTACGACGCCCGCGATCTCACCACCCACGCCGTCTGTCTGGGTATGACCGGCAGCGGTAAGACGGGGCTGTGCGTTGGCCTCATCGAGGAAGCGGCGATCGATGGGGTGCCGGTGTTGGCCATCGACCCCAAGGGAGATCTGGGCAATCTCCTGCTGACCTTTCCCCAGCTACGTGGGGAGGATTTTCAACCCTGGGTAGATGCGGGGGAGGCGGCACGTCACGGCCTTGATGTGGCGGAGTATGCGGCGCGCACCGCGCAGCTGTGGCGGGACGGGTTGGCGCAGTGGGGGCAGGACGGGGAGCGCATCGCGCGTCTGAAGGCGGCGGCGGATTTCGCCATCTACACGCCCGGATCCAGCGCCGGGTTGGAAGTCAACGTGTTGCGCTCGTTCGCCGCGCCCACGCCGGAAGTGCGGGACGATGCCGAGGCCCTTGGGGAGCGGGTCAGCGCCACGGTTTCGGGGCTTTTGGGGCTGCTGGGCATGGAGGCCGACCCGGTGCGCAGCCGGGAGCACATTTTGTTGGCCAATCTCCTCCACCGGGCGTGGCGCGAGGGCCGTGACGCGGACCTGGGTACCCTCATCCGGGAAATTCAGAGGCCGCCCTTCGAGCGGGTGGGGGTTTTGGACGTCGAGACGTTTTTCCCGGCGCGGGAACGGACGGCGCTGGCGCTGGCTCTCAATAACCTGCTGGCGGCCCCGGGCTTTGCTGCCTGGCTGGGGGGGGAACCGCTGGAGGTGGCGCGGCTGCTGTGGACCCCCGACGGCCGCCCGCGAGTTTCGATTCTCTCCATCGCCCATCTCTCCGACGCCGAGCGCATGTTTTTCGTCACCTTACTGCTCAACGAGGTGGTGGCGTGGATGCGCGGGCAGGCGGGCACCTCGTCGCTGCGGGCCGTGCTGTATATGGACGAGGTGTTCGGATTCCTGCCCCCGGTGGCTAGTCCGCCCTCGAAGCTGCCGCTGCTGACCCTCTTGAAGCAGGCACGGGCCTTCGGGCTGGGCGTGGTGCTGGCCACCCAAAACCCCGTGGATCTGGACTACAAGGCCCTCGCCAACGCGGGGACGTGGGTGCTGGGACGCCTGCAAACGGAGCGGGATGTGGCGCGGGTGCTGGACGGCCTGCAGGGGGCGACGGCGGCGGCGGGGGTGGGTTTTGATCGCCTTGCCATGGAGCGGCTGCTGGCCGGGTTGCGCAAGCGCATGTTTGTGATGCACAACGTGCACGAGGCCGCGCCGGTGGTCTTCGAAAGCCGGTGGGCGATGTCCTACCTGGCGGGGCCTTTGACCAGGGTGCAAATCCAGAGGCTCATGGCCCCCCGCCGTGAGGCGGCTGGGATGGCACGGGGTGCCAGAGCGGGCGTACCCCCCGGGGACGTCGCGGCGACCTCGGCGCGCCCGGTGGTGCCGGCGGCCGCCGAGGAGGGCACCCTGCGGCCGTCCCCAGCCGCCGGGGTCGGTGCACCGCTGCTGTACCGCCCGGCGCTGTACGGGCTGGCGCGGGTCCGGTTCGTGGAGCGCAGCGCGGACCTGGATGCGTGGCAGGAGGTGCGGGTGTTGGCGCTGCTGGACCACGACTCGGCACAGCACCCCTGGGAGGCGGCGGCTTTTCTGGAGCGCGAGTTGGCGGTGGAGAACGGGGCGCCAGAGGGTGGGGAGTTCGCCCCGCTTCCCGCCCTAGCCGGTCGTGCCGCCAGCTACGCACAGTGGGCCAAAGACCTGGCTGATCATCTCTACCGCCGGCATGGGCTGCGCCTGTACCGCTGCCCCGCCGTCAAGCTCACCTCGCGGGTGGGGGAGGGCCGGGGGGACTTCGTGGCCCGCCTCCGCCAGGCGCTGCGGGAGGCGCGGGATCGGGAGCTGGCGCGCCTGGAGTCGCGCTACGGGCCACGGCTGGCGGCACTTCAGGAGCGGGTGCGGCGCGCCGAGGATCGCGTCCGGCGGGAGGAGGCGCAGCTTAAACAACAGACCGTGCAAACCGCGATCTCGGTGGGCACCACGGTGCTGGGAGCGTTGTTCGGGCGCAAGACCATCTCGGCGGCGACGGTAGGCCGGGCCACCACCGCAGCCAGGGGGGTGGGGCGGGCGACGCGGGAGCGGGACGACGTGGCGCGCGCCAGGGACGAGCTCCAGCGGCTCCAGGCACAGCTGGCGGCGCTGGAGCAGGAGTTCCAGGACGAGGCATCGCTCCTGCGCGAGCCCGCGGCGTCGGTGGATGATCTCCTGGAGGAGGTGGAGATTCGGCCACGCAAGGGTGACATCGCCGTGGCCCGGGTGCAGCTGCTGTGGACGCCGTGGCAGCGGCTGGCAGGTGGCGCCCTCGAGCCCCTGTTCTGAGCTGGTGGCGAAAGCTATACTCTGTCTCAGCATGTGGGGCGAGGTCAAGGTCACACCCCAGGCACGGGAGAGATGGAACGCTGCCGGGCGGGTGGTGGAGCCAGGGTGCGCCGCCTGCGGCCCGGTGCTGCTGACCACCGCCGACGAGCTGGGGGCTTGGCGAGCCGGTGAACTGGCCGAGACCTTGGTGGTGTGCCTGGGGGAGCCCGCCCCGGCTGGGCCGGCGCCGTTCTTGACGCTGCCGCCCGGGGCCGGGGAGGCGATGATCCGGGTGGCGCTGGAAGCGGCGGTGAGAGCAGCGGAGTTGACCACCGCGGTGCGCTCCCGCCACCGGGAGCTGGTGAGTCTCGGCGTGGCGCTGGCCGCCGAGCGGAACCTGGGCAGCCTACTGGAGCGGATCCTCACCACCGCCCGCCAGCTGGGGCGGGCGGATGCCGGGTCGTTGTTCCTCATCGAGGAGCACGACGGTCACCCAGCGCTTCGCTTCGTCGTGGCGCACAACGATTCGGTGCCGTCCTTTGCGGCGGCGGCGCCGTTACCCGTGGATTCGTCGTCCCTGGCCGGGTATGTGGCGGGCAGCGGGGAAGCGGTCACCATTGCCGACGTCCGGCAGCTGCCCGCCAGCGCCCCGTTCCGCTTCAACCCCTCCTTCGATTTGGCCAGCGGTTACCACACCCGCTCCTTGCTGGCCGCCCCCATGGTGACGCGGGGAGGGGAGGTGGTGGGGGTGATCCAGCTCATCAACCGGCTGCGGGTCACTGGTCGGCCGGTCACCTCGCCGGAGGTGGCGGACGAGGTGGTGACGGCCTTCGCAGCGGATGATGTGGAGTTGGTGTCGGCGCTGGCCGCCCACGCCGCGGTGGCCATCGAAAACACGCGGCTGGTGCAGGAGGTAGAGCGCCTCTTCGAGGGGTTCGTGCGCGCCTCGGTACGTGCCATCGAGCAGCGCGATCCCACCACCTCGGGGCACTCCCAGCGGGTGGCGGCCTACACGCTGGGGCTGGCGCGGGCGTTGGAGCGCACCCCACCGCCCCAGTATCGCGGCGTGCGCTTCTCCGAGCACGACCTCACGCAGCTGCGCTACGCCGGTCTTTTGCACGACTTCGGCAAGGTCGGTGTGCGCGAGACGGTCCTCACCAAGGCGAAGAAACTGTCGCCCGATCGCCTGGGAGTGGTGCTGGAGCGCTTCAGGCATGCGCTGCGCGCCCGTGAAGTGGAGGCGCTGCGCGCCCTCCTGGAGCATCTGACGGCGGCCCGGCGCACACCGGCGGAGGAGGATCTGCAGGAGGTGGAGCGGCGCGTCGCGGCCATTACGGAAGAGCTGGATGCCGCCTTGCTGCAGGTGCTGACCGCCAACGAGCCCCTGGTGCTGCCCGGCCAGGCGCGCGCCGACCTACAAGCCCTCGCTGCCCTATGGTTTCCGGGTACCGAGGGGGAACGGCTGCCGTTGCTGCTGCCTGAGGAGCTGCGGGCCCTGGCCGTGGTCAAGGGCTCCCTGGACGAAGAGGAGCGGCGGGAGATCGAATCGCACGTCGTTCACTCCTATCAGTTTCTACTCACCATCCCGTGGCCCAAACGGTTCGCACGCATCCCCGAAATCGCCTACGCCCACCACGAGACCCTTAACGGTCGCGGGTACCCCCGCCGCTTGGCCGGGCCCCAGATACCCTTGGAAGCCCGCATGATGACGGTGTGCGATATCTACGATGCCTTGGCGGCGGGCGATCGGCCCTACAAGCGGGCGCTGCCGCCGGAGCGGGCGCTGGACATCCTGCGGGAGGAGGCCCGCGCCGGCGCCCTGGACGCCGACCTGGTGGAGCTGTTCATCGCCGCCAAGGTGTTCACCCGGGCCCTCACCGCCAGCGAGCTGTGAGCCGCTGACCGCCCAACTCGGCTTTTTCACTCTTGCGGTTCCCGAACACTGACGCCGGCCTCGACCATGGACACCCTCACGCGTACGGGTCACCGCGGCGGCCTCCAACCACGCGGGCGCGTAGTTCCCCCGGCATCGCCGACCTGGCCATGGCCCCGGGCCACGGTTCCTGAAGCCAGCCACCGGCTCGGTCACCGAGCACCGACAGGGGTGCCGGAAACACCCCGCACCGCCGCCGCGGAGGTTACGCCGGAGGGTGGCGCCGCTGGCGGTCGGTGTCGGGGTGGGCCGTGTCTCCCCGCAGCAGCGCCACGGCATGGGGGAGGAGCGGCAGGATGACCGTGAGGTTCTCCACGGCGGCCTTGGGGCTGCCGGGGAGGTTCACCACCAAGGTGCGCCCCAGCGTCCCCGCCACCCCGCGCTGCAACCAGGCCCGCGGGGTGTGGGCCGCGGAGGCGGCTCGCATGGCCTCGGCAAGGCCAGGCACCTCCCGCTGGATGACCCCGCGGGTGGCCTCGGGGGTCACGTCCCGGGGCCCAAGCCCCGTGCCCCCCACGGTGAGGACCAGATCCAGACCCCGGGAGGCTTGCTCCCGCAGGGCGCGCTGGATGACGGCCACCTCGTCGGGCACCAGGAGGGTCTCCGCCACGTGGGCGGCGAGGCGCTCGGCGAGCAGCTGGGCTACGGCGGGTCCGGCGGTATCTGGGGCGCGCCCGGCGGCGGCGGAATCGGACACCGTCACCACCGCCGCGGCGAGGCTGGCGCGGGGCACTAAGCGCGCCACACGGAGGGTGTCTCCCGGTCGGATCGTCCCACCGTGGATGACCCGCGCGAAGACCCCCGCCCGCGGCATGATGCAGTCACCGGTCTGGTGGTAAATGGCGCAGCGGGTGTGGCACTCCTTCCCCACCTGGGTGATCTCCAACTGGACCTCCCCGCAGGTCAGGATCGTACCCACACCCAGCTGGGCAAGGGGCAGCCCGCGCACCACCAGGTTTTCGCCAAAGGCGCCGGGCTTCAGGTTCAACCCCTTCGCCCGCATGAGCTGGATGTCGTCCTGGTGGAGCAGGCTCACTTGGCGGTGCCCGTGGCCGGCGTGGGCGTCGCCTTTGATGCCATACTCCGCCACCAGCACCACTTGGGACATTTCCCACTTGGGCGTACCTTTCTCGGAGGAAATGCAGACGGCAGCCACGTCACCAACCATGCTCGTCCTCCCGCTCCCACACCCCCGACTTCCCCCCCTCCTTGCGGAGGAGGCGCAGGTTCTGCAAAACCATCCCCTTGCCTAGGGCCTTGAGCATGTCGTACAGGGTCAACCCGGCCACCGCCACCGCTGTGAGCGCCTCCATCTCCACGCCGGTTTTGCCGGTGGCTGTCACCTCCCCGCGAATGTGAATGGCCTCCTCTGCCAAGTGAAAGTCCACCGACACGTGGTCCAAGGGCACGTGATGGCAGAGGGGGATGAGTTCGGCGGTGCGCTTGGCGGCGCCGATGCCGGCCAGGCGGGCCACCTCCAGGGCGTTACCCTTGGGGGTGCGCCCCCCCCGGAGGGCCGCCATGATCGCCTCCCCCACCACCAGGGTGGCGGCGGCCACGGCCCGCCGACCAGTGACGGCTTTGGCCCCCACATCCACCATGCGGGGCAGGCCGTGTTGGTCCAGGTGAGTGAGTTCGCCCATCTCACCCTCCCACCGCCACCATGGGCGAGGCCGAAACCATGGCCGCTGGGGGTGCCTTGGCCTCCAGGTAGGGGACCACCGCCCGCCGGGCGGCGTCGTCGCCGGCCTTGAGGTACTGCACGAGGGGCAGGGACAGGGTGTCCATCAGGCAGCGGCGCAGGCGCCCCTGGGCGTCCAGGCGCAGGCGGTTGCAGGCGTCGCAGAAGCTCTCGGAGACGGGGGTGATGAACCCCAGCCGCACCTCCCCTTCAGCCCAGCGCAAGCGCATCGGGCGGGCCGGGGAGGCAACCGGTGAAGGCAAGGGTGTGAGCTCCCCAAGGCTCGCCAGGAAGTGCTGCACCGACCGGGCGCTCACGTACTCCCGCTGACACCACGCCCCTTCGGTACCCGTGCGCATGAGTTCGATAAAGCGTAGCTCCAGGCGTTCTCGGGTGGCGAAGGCTAGGAGTTCCGGCACGTCCTCGCGGTAGCTGGAGGCGCGCAGCACGGCGTTAAGCTTGACGGGCGTCAGCCCCCACTTTTGGGCGGCCCCAATCCCGGCGAGGACTCGGCGGACATCGCCCCCCCGGGTGAGCTCGGCGAAGCGGCCGGGGTGCAGAGTGTCCAGGGAAACGTTGACCCGCGCAAGCCCCACCGCCTTGAGTTGGCGGGCCAACCTCGCCAGGTGGGTGCCGTTGCTGGTCATGGACACCTCCTCCACGCCTTCAATGGCGGCCACCATTGCCACGAAGGCCACGGCCCCGCGGCGCACCAAGGGTTCGCCGCCGGTGAGCTTCACCCGGCGCACCCCCAGGTGGCGCACGGTAAAGGCAACGGCGTCCGCCAGCTCCTCCAGGGTGGGCAGCTGCCCGTGGGGGGTAAAGGGCACGCCTTGGGCTGGCATGCAGTAGCGACACCGCAGGTCGCACCTGTCGGTCAAGGACACCCGCAACACCTGGGATGGGGGTGGGGGGTGGGGTGGAGTGGTCACGGTGCCTCCTTTCCAAACTCGGGAGGTCGCCCCGTTTCCAGGACGGCCCTCGGGGTCCGCCAGGACCCACCGCTCGCCTGCCATGGGTGACCCGGTAGGCAGGACGAGTCGGAGACACCTTTAGGATCGCCCCTTCGCTGGGGAAAAGCAACCCCCTGGCGACGGCGCCGGGCAGCTCAAGACAGCGCCAGGGTGGGCAGGGGAGTTCCTGGGGCGACCACGGTCCCCGGCTCCAGGCGGGCCAGGTGGGTGGCCCGGGCGGCGGTGAGCAGGTCGTGGGAACCCTTCCAGGGGAGCACCTCCACGCCGGGGGCGGCCGCCTCCCGCACCCCTCGCGCCGGCCGGAACTGCACGCGGTTGCCGCGGTTGTGAGCGGCCGCCGCGGCGGGCAGCATCTGCCAGGGCAGGGAGAAGGCCTCTGGATCGCCAGCCAGCCGCCGCAGGCACGGCCGCCCGAACAGGCAATACCCCACCAGCACCGACACCGAGTTGCCAGGCAGGCCGAGCACCAAAGCCTTCCCCAGACGCGCAGCCAGCACCGGTTTGCCCGGCTGCATGGCCACCTTGTGGAACAACACCTCGCCCCCCAGCTCGGCCACCACCCGGGGCACCAAGTCGAAGTCGCCCACCGACACCCCGCCGGTGGTGAGCAGCAGGTCTGCCCGCGCTGCCGCCTCTTCCATGGCCGCCTGCAAGGGTGCCAGCTCGTCCCCCACCCGGCGCTGCCAGAGCAACTCCGCCGGTTCGCGGCGCACGTAGCCCACCAGCAGCGGCGTGTTGCTGTCCACGATGCGCCCCCCCCGGGGCCTGCCTGGGGTCAGCTCGTTGCCGGTGACCACCACGGCCACCTTGGGTGGCCGGATGACCGCCACCTTGGCGACCCCCGCCGCGGCCAACAGGGCGTGCTGCACCGGCCCGAGGGCGGTGCCGGCGGGCAACAGGGCGGCGCCCGGGGCAAACACCTCGCCCCCCGCCCGAATGTTGTCCCCGGCCGGGACCTGGGCCGGAAACTCCACCCGGTCACCGGTCACCACCACCTCCTCCTGGATCACCACGGTGTCCGCCCCGCGGGGGAGGGGGGCGCCGGTGAAGATGCGGGCGCACGTTCCTGCCGGTAGCGGCGCCGGCAGGTCGCCGGCCTGCACCGTGAAGGCCACGGGCAGCAGCTGGCCACGGGCCTCTGCCGCGCGCACCGCGTAGCCATCCATGGCGGACACCGCGGCCGGGGGAAAGGGCAGTGTGGCGACGGGGGGGGTGGCGAGGAACAGCCCCGCCCCTTGGCGCGGGGGTAGCTCCACGGGGTCTAAGGGGCGAAGGGCCGCGGCCAGGATTTCCCAGGCGCGTTCGGGCGAGATCATGGGGCAACTCCTCCTGTTAGCTCCCTCGGGGGGGTGGAACCGGCCGGGGCGGAGCTGGTGCGCCGGACGCCGGGCACCAGCTCACCCTCGCTGGCGGCAATGGACTGGCCTCAGGGAGGGGTGGGCAGATGGGGGAGGGGGAAAGCACCACACCCATGACGGTCTCCGGGCAGAGTGTACGCCAAGCCGGGGAGGGTATCGCTGCGCGCCGCTCGTGGCGGCCGGGGGTTGCTGCCGGCCGGAGCCTTCCGTGCCGCGGCGCCGCGGAGCACTCGCCAACCATGCCACCGCCGGCGGTCACGTCAGGGTGAACTCGGATAAGCCGCGATCCGTGGTGCGTCGGTGGGCGGGCGGCGGCAGCCATACCGGCCAGGCGAAAAGATCAAGGTGCTCCAGAAGCGAGGGCCGCGGCAGCAGCCGCGCCCGGCGCAGCGCTTCCACCACCTCTGGGCTGGCCGGCAGGTCGCGCTCCAGATCCAGAGGGTCACCCCCCGGTGAGCAGTTCTTCATACCGTTGCTCCCAGCCGCGGTGGACGAATTCCCGCCGGATGCATTCGCCATCCACCTCCTCCAGGGCGAGGAGAAAACGCAGGTCGCCCCAGTCCTCCCAGCGAGTGGGATCCTGCGACAAGGCGTGGAGTTTCATCGCCGCAAGGTGCTCGGGGGAGACCACCGGCCAGGGGCGGGCGCCGGGCCCCGGCAGCCACCGGGCGCCAGCAAACAGGGCGTCGGCGGTTTCGCCTCGTACCCACACCAAGTCGACGTTACCCCAGCGCGGGTCGAGATGCCGATGGCTGGAGAAGCCGGCAGAGCGATGCAGCGTTTCGTACCCACGCCGCTGTAGCAGGTCGATGATGTCATGCTGGGCGTCAGCATCCATGGCCGAGTCGACATCGAAGGTCATGCGACCGCGTCCGTAGGCCGCCATGGCCAGTCCGCCGCACAGCGCGAAGCGTACCTGCCGCTTCTCGCACTCCTCCCGCACCATTTCCAAGAGCAGGTCGAAGTCCAGTGTGTGTCGCTCCCTCGCGGAGTTTAACACCACCAGCGGCGGGTCGACCTTGCCGGGGTAGGTGGCGCCCGTCGACGGTCGTCCAATCCGCCAGGATCTCGCTGCGCCCCGGCGCGCCGGTGGCCGGGCCGGTCTCGAAGTTGGGCGCGCCAGCTCCCACTGCGCCGGGGTGCGGGGTCGGGGCCTTTGACGGGCTGGGGTTGGCGGAGCTAGACTGGCACCGGTGAGGATGTTTGGGATCTGGCTGGCGGCGGCGTTGTTGCTGACGGGGGCGGTGTCCCCGGCGGCGGCGTCGTGCGCGGCGGGAGGCGCTGGCCAGCCCTCGTGCGGTTGCGCTCCCAGCTCCTGTGGCAGCGCCGTGGGGCGCTCCTGCTGCTGCCAGGGGTCGGATCCCCGCCCGGTTCTGCCCGCCCCGCCGGCCGTGACCCCCGCCCCCCCCAGCCATGGGGTCGTGGCGGTGGTCCCTGAGCCGGCCGGCGACCTCGCGGACGCGGCTGGCGAGCCGGTGGCCTCCCCGGCCGCCCCGCCCCGCGTTGCCGCCCCGGCGCGCTTCCTGCTGAGCTGCGCCTTCCTCTGTTAGAGCCTCCCGCAGGCCAAGTGTGCCTGCCCCGGGCCGGGCGGTACGGTGGTGTCGGCATCGCCGCTGCGGGCTAGCACTACGTCCACTAAGCCGCGGCGGCGCCGCCAGCTGCGCCGCGCACCACAGTCGCAGGAGGACGCAACGATGGAAACCATGGTCCGAGGGAGCTGTTTTCGACCCGTGCCCGCACCGCGCGGCGGCGGGTGGGGGTTGGTGATGCTGTTGGTCGCCGCCGTCGCCCTGCCCGCCGTGGCCGCGGACGAGGCGGCGCTGGCCACGTTGGAGGGGGCGTTGGCCTACGCCGCGGTCCATCATCCGGGCCTGGCCGCCGCGCGGGCCGAGCGGGAGGCCGCCGAGGCACGCATCGTACCGGCGGGGACGCTTCCCGACCCGATGCTGACGTTTTCGGCCAGGTCGATGGAGCGGGAGGTGGGGGTGGGGATCTCGCAGACCTTCCCGCTGGCCGGCAAGCGGGGGTTCAGGGCGGCGGCGGCTCGGGAGGAGGCGCGGGCGGCGGACCGGATGCTCGAAGCGCGGCAACTGGAGGTGGCGGCCGAGGTGGTGAACGCCTTTAGCGAGTTTGCCTTCCTCGCCCGCGCCCGCGCCCTCACCGAAGCAAACTTGGGGCTGCTGAAGCAACTGGAGGAGGTGGCTCTGGCCCGGTACCGCACTGCCCAGGCGCCCTACGCCGACGTGCTGCGGGCCCAGGTGGAGCTGGGCCGGGTGGAGGACGAGCTGCGCTCCCTCACCGAGGTGGAAGGGGCGGCCGCGGCCCGCCTCAACGCCGCCATGGGCCGGGCGGTGGGGGCGCCGCTGCCGCCCCCGGCGGGGCTGCCGGAGGTGGTTTGGGAGCTGGCGGCCGAGGAGGTGGAGGCGGCAGTGGGGGCGGCGAACCCCGAGTTGGCGGCGCTGGCCCACCAGGTGGCGGCGGCGCAGCAGGAGCTGGAGGTGGTCCGGCGCATCCGCGTCCCGGATCTGATGGTGGGGGTAGAGGTGATGCGCTCGGGGGAGATGCAGCGCACCGGGCTGGGGGTGATGGCGGGCATCAACTTGCCCATTTGGCGCGACTGCTGCCGGAACGAGGTGCGAGAAGCCGCCGCACGGGTGGAGGCCAGCGCCGCCCGCCGGGCGGAGCGGGAGCTGGCGGTGCTGTCCCAGCTGCGCCTGGCGCTCGTCCGCTTCCGGGATGCGGCTCGCCGGGGCCAGCTCTACAGCGAGCGGCTGATCCCCCAGAGCGAGCAGGCGGTGGCGGCCGTCCTCGCCGCCTACCGCGCCGGCGAAGTCACCTTTGCCGACGTGGTGGAGACCGCCCGCATGGTGCTGGAGTTTCAGCTCGCCAGGGCGCGGGCGCAGGTAGAGCAACTGCAGCAGCTCGCGGAGTTGGAGCGACTTACCGGGCGCCGGTGGCGGCTGGAAGGGAAGCAGGAGGTGACGAGATGATCGACGATAGGCCAGGTGGCGGGATCGCCCACCAGGGTCTGGTGGCAACCCTGGTACGGCGGCCAGCAGCGCGCTGGGCTTTGGGCGTGGCGGTGGTGGCAGTGGCTTTCCTGCTGGGGCGGGCGAGCCGCCCGCCGAGTGCCCCGCCCCACGACCACCCCCAGGCAGCCCACGCAGCTGGGGAGGGCGCCCCCCAGCAGCGTTGGTACACCTGCTCCATGCACCCGCAGGTGCGCTCCCTGGACCCCAGGGAGAAGTGCCCCATCTGCGGCATGGACCTCATTGCCGTCCCTGGGGAAGAAGCTCGGGACGGCGACGCTGCCGTCCCCCGCCTCACTCTTTCCCCCCGCTCGGCGGCGCTGCTGCAGGTGGCCACCGTGCCGGTGGCGCGGCGGCAGGTGCGTACCTCACTGCCCCTCTACGGCACCGTGGAGGTGGACGAGACGCGTCTCGCCCCCGTCACCGCCTGGGTGGCCGGGCGCCTGGAGCGGCTGTGGGTGGACCAGACCGGCATCGGGGTGCGCGCCGGCGAGCCCATGGCGGAGGTGTACGCGCCGGCGCTGGTGGCGGGGCAGCAGGAGCTGCTGACCTCCCAGACAGCGCTGGAGGCGTTGCCGGCGACGGCGGCGGCGTCGCACCGGCGGGGGGCCGAGGCGCTGCTGCAGGCGGCGAAGGACAAGTTACAACTGCTGGGGCTCTCGGCGGAGCAGGTGGAGGAGGTGTCGCGGCGGCGCGCCGCGGTGGACCGGGTGACCCTGGTGGCGCCGGTGAGCGGGGTGGTGTTGGAGCGCATGGCCACCCAGGGGATGACGGTGGAGGTGGGAGATCGGCTGTACACGGTGGCGGATCTGAGCCACGTATGGGTGCAGTTGGAGGTGCACGAGCGGGAGGTGGCGTGGGTCCGCCGGGGGCAGCCGGTGACGGTGCGGGTGGCGGCCCATCCCGGGGAGGTGTGGCGCGGGACAGTGGCCTTCGTGTCGCCGGTGGTGGAGGAGGCGACCCGCACAGTGCGCCTGCGCGTCCACGTTCCCAACCCCGGCAGCCAGCTCAAGCCGGGCATGTTCGTCACCGGCGAGGTGCAGCCCCCGGTGGGAGAGGGGGAGGAGCTGGTGATCCCTGCCACGGCGGCTCTACTCACCGGCCGGCGGGCGGTGGTGTACGTGCAAGTGCCGGACCGACAGGAGCCCACCTTCGAGGCGAGGGAGGTGGTGCTGGGGCCGCGGGTGGGGGACGAGGTGGTGGTGCGGTCAGGTCTAGCCGCCGGCGAGGTCGTGGTGGTGCGTGGAAACTTCAAGATCGACAGCGAATTGCATATTCGCGGGCGACCTAGCATGATGGCCGTGGTGACCCCCGGCGGGTCCGCCCACCCCGGCCCGACGCCGTCGCCCCCGCCGGTACTAGCGGGGGGGGCGACGGCGGATGCCAGCGCGGCCCCGTTGGCGCCGGTCACGGCCGCCCTGGTGCGGGGCAACTTCTCGCTGGTCAAAGGGTTGTCTGACGACGATGGGGACGCCGCCAAGGTCGCCGCCCGGCGCCTGCTGGCGGAGCTGGCGGCGGTGGACGAGGCGGGGTTGGGGCCCGCCGTCCTCGATCTTTGGCAGCCGCTGGCAGCGCGCATGGGGGCGGGGTTGGAGCGCATGCTGGAGGCGGGCTCGCTGGATGATATGCGGCCGCACTTCGAGCGCTTTTCCGACGCCCTCACCGAAGCAGTCCGGCGCTTTGGCAGTGGCGGTGAGGTGGTGTACCGCGCCGTCTGCCCCATGGTGCGGGGCCGCAAGGGGTACTGGCTGCAGCCCCAGACGGCCATCACGAACCCCTACCACGGAGCGCGCATGTACCCCTGCGGGGAGATCGTGGAGACCCTTACACCCCCGAGGCGCCGCGGTGACGAGGGGGGAAAGCCATGAACGCCCTTACCCCTGCCGACCTCCGAAGTGGCTCGGTGCTGGAGGCCATCGTTCGCTTCTTTCTGACCAATCCGCTGGTGGTGGGGCTGCTGGTGGCGGCGCTGGTGGGGTGGGGGGTGGCGGTGGCCCCCTTCCAGTGGGAGTTGGGCTGGTTTCCCCGCCGGCCGGTGGCGGTGGACGCCATCCCCAACTTGGGGGAAAACCAGCAGATCGTGATGACCGAGTGGCCGGGTCGCTCCCCCCAGGACGTGGAGGAGCAAGTGACCTACCCGCTCGCCACCGCCCTCATGGGGGTGCCGGGGGTGCGGGAGGTACGCAGCACTTCCATGTTCGGTCTTTCCATGGTGTTTCTCATCTTCGAGGAGAAGGTGGATTTTTACTTTGCGCGCAGCCGTATCCTGGAAAAACTCAACTCCCTGCCCCCCGGGCTGTTGCCTGCCGACGCTGCACCCACCCTGGGTCCGGACGCCACGGCGCTGGGACAGGTGTTCTGGTACACCCTGGAGGGGCGTGATGCGGCGGGCCGGCCGGTGGGCGGCTGGGATTTGGACGAGGTGCGCAGCGTGCAGGACTTTTACGTGCGCTACGCCCTGCTGGCCGCCGAAGGGGTGGCGGAGGTGGCGTCGGTCGGCGGCTACGTGCGGGAGTACCAGGTGGAGGTGGATCCGGATGCCTTGCGCGCCCACGGGGTGAGCCTGGAGGAGGTGCTGGCGGCGGTGGAGAGGTCCAACCTGGACGTGGGCGCCGGCACCACCGAAATCAACCGGGTGGAGTACGTGATCCGCGGCCGCGGCCTGCTGCGGGGGGTGGAGGATTTGGAGCAAGGGGTGGTGCGGGTGGGCCGCGGCTGGCAACCCATCCGCGTGGGCGATGTGGCGGCGGTGCGCCTGGGGCCGGCGCCGCGCCGCGGGGTACTCACCGTGGCCGGGGCCGAGGCGGTGGGCGGTGTGGTGGTGGTGCGGGAGGGGGCCAACCCCCTCCAAGTCATCGGCAACGTTAAGCAGCGCTTGGCGGAGCTGGCCCCGGGCCTGCCCGCCCGGGCGGTCATCCACTGGGACAGGGTGGACCGGGCGCGGGTGGAGAGCTTCGCGGCGGCGCAGGGGTTTGCCGCCTTTGCGGGGGCCGCCTTGAACCAGCAGGCGTGGGTGGAGTGGCTGCGCGCCACGCCCGCCCAGGGGTGGCCGGAGTGGGTGACCTTAAGCCAGCTCATGGTGGTCCCCTTCTACGACCGCACCGGGTTGATTCAGGAGACCCTGGGCACCTTGAACGACGCGCTGCTGCAGCAGGTGCTCATCACCGTGCTGGTGGTGCTGGTCATGGTGGCGCACCTGCGAGCCTCCCTGGTGATCAGTGCCATGTTGCCCCTGGCGGTGCTCGGGGGGTTCATCGGCATGAAGCTCTTCGGGGTGGACGCCAACGTGGTGGCATTGGCGGGCATCGCCATCGCCATCGGCACCATCGTGGACATGGGCCTGATCGTCACCGAAAACGTCCTCAAACACCTGGCCGAAGCTCCTGCCGAGGCGCCGCGTCTGGAGGTGGTGTACCGGGGGGTGACCGAAGTGGGGTCGGCGGTGCTGGCGGCCATCAGCACCACGGTGGTGAGCTTCCTGCCGGTGTTCACGATGACCGGGGCGGAGGGGAAGATGTTCACCCCTCTGGCCTACACCAAGACCTTCGTGCTGCTGGCGTCGGTGGTGATCGCCCTTGCAGTGGTGCCCGCCCTGCTGCACCTGCTCCTGGCCTGGCGCGCCTCCCCCGGGGCCAGGCGGCGGGTGGCGCCGGTGGGGGTGGGCGCGGCCGCGGCCCTGGCGTTGGGGGTGGCGGTGGGGCGGGGGTGGTGGACGCTGGCTGTGGTGGCGCTGGCGCTGCTGGGCGGCGTGGCCTGTCAGCTCTTCGTGGGGCGGCTGCCGGGGTGGGTGCAGCGGGCTGCACCCCGCGCCGCCGCGCTGCTGGTGGCGCTGCTGGTGGCCCTGCTGCTGGCGCGGGTGTGGGAGCCGCTGGGCGGGGAGCGCGGTGCGGTGCGCAACGCGCTGTTCGTGGTGCTGCTGGTGGGCGGCCTGCTGGGCGCGTTCCTGGCGGTCCAGCGCCTGTACCCGCGCATCTTGGGGTGGTGCCTGGCCCACAAAGGGGCTTTTTTGGCCTTGCCCGCCGCGCTGGTGTTGTGGGGTGCCACCGTGTGGCTGGGCTTTGCCAACGTCTTCGGCTTCCTGCCAGGGGGGCTGGAGCGCCTCGGCTTGGGCTCCCAGTGGCTGCGCCTGAGCGCCCCGTGGGTATGGGCGACCCATCACTTCCCGGGGTTGGGGAGGGAGTTCATGCCGCCCTTGGACGAGGGGTCGTTTTTGTGGATGCCCACCACCATGCCCCACGCCTCCCTGGGGGAGGTGCTGGAGGTGCTGCAACACCAGGACCGCGCCATTGCCAGCGTGCCCGAAGTGGAAACCGTGGTGGGCAAGCTGGGCCGCGCTGAGACCGCCCTGGATCCCGCGCCGGTGGCCATGATTGAGACCTTGATTGCCTACAAGAGCGAGTACGTCACTGACCAGCACGGCCGTCGCCGGACCTTCCGCTTCGACGCCCGGCGCGGGGAGTTCGTGCGCGACGGCGCGGGGCGACTGATCCCCGATCCCCGCGGCCGCCCCTACCGGCAGTGGCGGGAGCACATCAAGAGTCCCCAGGACATCTGGGACGAGATTGCCGCCGCCGCGGCCCTGCCCGGCACCACCTCTGCTCCTACCCTGCAGCCCATCCAGACCCGCCAAGTGATGCTGCAGACCGGGATGCGGGCGCCCATGGGCGTTAAGGTGCGCGCCCCCGACCTGGCCACCCTGGACCGCATGGCGGTGGAGCTGGAGCGGGCCCTCAAGGAGGTGCCCCAGGTGCGCCCCGAGACGGTCAACGCCGAGCGGGTGATCGGCAAGCCCTACCTGGAAATCCGCGTGGACCGACGGGCCATCGCCCGCTACGGCCTTAACGTCGCCGACGTGCAGCGGGTCATCGCCGCCGCGGTGGGCGGGGTCACCGTCACCACCACCGTGGAGGGGCGGGAGCGCTACCCGGTGCGGGTGCGCTACCAGCGGGAACGCCGCCACCACCTGGACGAGCTGGAGCGCGTGCTGGTGGTGGGCGCCGACGGCACCCAGGTGCCCTTGGGCCAACTGGCCGAGATCGCCTACGTGCGCGGCCCCGACATGATTCGCAGCGAGGATACCTTTCTGACCGCTTACATCACCTTCGGCGGCCGTTCAGGCTTAGCCGAAGTGGAGGTGGTGGAGGCGGCGCAGAAGGCCCTGGCGGCCAAGGTGGCGAGGGGCGAACTGGTAGTGCCCCCGGGGGTGAGCTGGCGTTTTTCGGGGACGTACGAACACCAGCTGCGCGCCGCCGCCACCCTGCGCATCGTACTCCCCGTGGCGCTGTTCACCATCCTGCTCATCCTCTATCTCCAGTTCCGCTCCCTGTCCACCACGCTGTTCATCTTCGCTGGCATCGCGGTGGCTTGGGCGGGGGGCTTTGTCATGATGTACCTCTACGGGCAGCAATGGTTTGCCAATTTCGACGTGATGGGGGTCAACCTTCGCGAGGTCTTTCAGCTGTCCGGCATTAACCTGTCGGTGGCGGTGTGGGTGGGCTTCCTGGCGCTGTTTGGCATTGCCGTGGACCACGGCGTGCTCATGGCCACCTACCTGGAGCAACGCTTTGCGGCGGTGAAACCTGACACCGTGGGTCGCATTCGCCAGGAAACCGTCTTCGCCGGGTCGCGGCGGGTGCGGCCGGCCCTCATGACCTCGGCCACCACCATCTTGGCCCTGCTGCCGGTGCTCACCTCCTCGGGGCGGGGCAGCGACATCATCCGGAAAACCTCAGTTGAAAACGAAGACAGGGCGGCGAAGAGCCTGAGCTGACGATCTTGGGCGTCGTGGGCGCCACGGTCGGGGGGGTGCAAGAGGAGGCAGGTTTGAGAGTTGGGCAAGTGTT
>Ga0308389_1000369_pt1 | contig 33849 bp, 50 predicted proteins | sample Hotspr2Sample148_FD_202362 | JGI IMG/M metagenome (GOLD analysis project Ga0308389, IMG submission 202362) | Hot spring phototrophic mat microbial communities from Mushroom Spring, Yellowstone National Park, Wyoming, United States - 20040719_148 ... | reverse complement strand
CCGTCCGCCTCATCTACCAGGCGGACGTGGAGGGCCGGCCCGTTGTTTGGGCGCTCGCGCACGGTGCGCGGGCGCTCGCGGACTGGAAAGAGCGCCGCCGGGGGATTTCCCCCGTGGCGCTGCCGCTGGCGGATATCGCCGCCAGCGGGTACGGCAACGAGGGCGCCGTCCGCGCCCTCACGGAGCTGCTCCGGCGACACGGGACGTCGCCGGAGCTCTGGGCCGCCGAGTGGGCGGCCGGGGAGGGAAAATGAAGACCAAGCTCGTTTTAGCCACCGCTGCGGGCGTTCGTGGCGCCCGCAACGTGGGGATTGTCACGGAAGATGTCCGTCGCGCGCCAGAGGTACTGGCGCGCGCGGAGAAGGAGCTGGCCCGCGTTCGGCGGGCCGCAGAGACGTGCGCGGCGTATGCGGCCCACTCGTGGTCCGAGCGCCATGAGGAGGGCGCGCGGCTCCTCTGGAGCCGCGTCTCCGCCCTTAGGGCGGCCATTGCTGAGCTCCGTCGGGAGATGGAGCTCAGCGGACTGTTGGAGCAGGGAGGGGGGGCGCACTGACGCGCCCCCCCCAAAGTTTCGCGCCTCGGGAGGCGGCGTGAAGCGCCTCCCGTGGTTTAAGGCCGTGAGCGAGGCCCGTCGCCTCGCACGCGGCCGGTCTTTCGTCCGGCTCGCCCGCGAGTGCCGTCACCCGTTGGGCGAGCACGAGATTATTGTGACCCGGGAGCGGCTAGTCGCGCCCGGGGTCATCGTTATCTGGGGCGAGCACCCCGCCGACTGCGCCGTCTGCCAGCGCAAGGAGTTGGCGCGGACCACGTACGAGGTCTCGTGCGTGGCGTGCCGCGCCACCGCGCGCGTGCCGCACGGCGTGGCGCCGACCGCCCATCTCCAGGGCTGGCAGACCGCCGGCCGCTGGGATCACTACCTCCGGCGGGAGGAGGTGCTCTGCCCCGCGTGCGTCACCGCGCGGGCGGCCGCGGACAAAAAAGTGGTCTGCGCCGGCTGCCGCGCGGAAGCCACCGCGACCGCGGCGGAGGACGGCTGGGAGATTTACCCGCCGCCCGTGGCGCCGCCGTGGACGCGCTACGGCATGTGCCCGGCGTGTCTAGAGGCGCGCCAGGCGCGTCGCGCAGCCCGGGAAGCGGCGTATCAGGCCAAGCAGGCCGCGTATGAGCAGCGGCTGCGGGACCTGGCGCCGCATGTCGCCATCGTCGCGGAGTTGTACAGCGCCGGCGAGTACGTCATGGCCGATGCGTATCTTGAGGATGCCATCCGCGCGCACGGCTACGACGTGGTCGAGGCGCTGTGGCAGGCGCATGGCGTCTCGTACGCCGCACTCAGTGACGCTGTGCACAAGGCGCGCTGGGCCGATGAGGACGGTCGCGCCAGGGCACAGGCCGCGGTGGCTGATGCGATGGCCCGGGGTGATTACGGCCGGGCGTGGACCCTTGCCTCGACCTGGGGGATCGTCAGCCCGGAACTTGCGGCGGCGATATCCCCAGACGATTCCGAGCCTTACAAGTATGCGATCGGGCTCGGAAATCCGGATTGAGTGGAGCAGCGCCCCAGAGCGGGGCGCGGAAAGGAGGTGTGAATGGCCACAATAATGGTCGGTGAAAAGGTAGTTATAACGAGGAATCCCGCCCTCGTTGAGTACCTCAAAGAGGTCGGGATAGTCGAAGAGGGCGTGCGGGTCATCCAGCACGCCACAGAGGATGACGTGCGATACAAGCACGTCATCGGAGTCATCCCTGTGCGGATGGCGGCAAAAGCCAACAGGGTCACGGAGATTCCCCTGGCCCTCACCCCGGAGGACCAGGAGAAGGAATTGTCCCTTGAAAGGCTGCGCGAAGTCGCGCGGCCTCCAAGGACATATATCGTCATTGAGATCCGGGATGCGTAGCGCGAGTCGTAAGGAGGAACAGATGGAAGAAAACCTGCCGCAGGTAGTCATAACCAGGAACCAGGCATTCGTGGCGTACCTCCGCGAGATCGGTCTGATTGATGATGGCGTGCGGGTAATACCGCACGCCACGCCCGACGACGTGCGCGGGAAGCACGTCATTAGCGTCAGCGGCGTGCTGCCGTTTTCGCTGGCGACCCGCGCCGCCGTGGTGACGGAAATCCCCCTAGCCATCGACCCCGATGACGATGGGGAAGAACTGTCTCTTGAAAGGCTGCGCGAAATAGCGCAGCCTCCCCAAACCGTGGTCTGGTAAAGGATGCAATCGTGACCGCGGATGACTACATCGCCGCGGCCATGGACCGCCTCGTGCGCGGCGACCGACCAGAGCCGCCGGCAGGTGTGGCGCTGCGCCTGGCGCGCTATGGCGTCACGGCGCGGCAGCTCGCCGTGGCGGCCGGCATATCGCGGCGGTATGCCGCCGATGTGCTGCTGCGCCTGTGGCTGCGCGGCGCGGTCGTGGTGACGCGCGGCCCACGCGGCACGCATGTGTACAGGGTGGCCGATGATTGACCCGCTGGCGCTCCGGGTCCGCAGAGCGCCGACCGCCGGGGCCGGCCGGCGGCCCACCAATAGCGCGCGTGCTTCGTCGCCCCACCGGCCTGGGGCGATTGTGTCGTACCTTCCGGCGCGCCGGACGCCGGACCTCCCTTTCGTGCCTCCAATCGCGCCCGCCGATCCGGCCGGCGGGCGCAGTTTTCCGCCGACCCGAAAGGAGGTGTTAGGTGGACGAACCACGTGGACTGTTTGACACCGAGGACTTACCGGGCGCAGATGCGTCGGCAACCGAAACGCAAGCGCTGACGGCGATTGAGGCGCCGCAGCCCGAGGTCGAGGCCGTCACCCAAATCCGCGACGGCCTCGCCGCGGCCACGGACGAGAAAACCGTGGCCCGTATGGTCGCGGAAATCCAAGCCAGGGTTGCCGCGACGAAAATGTTGAAGGCGGCGATGCTGTCAATGACATCGCCGCTAGATTGGGTCGGGCAGGAGCGCCGGCTGCCCGATGGCCGCACAGAGTACGTGCCATATCTCCAGGGCTCCGGCGCGATTAAATTATTCCACCCGTTTGGGGTCGAGGTGCGCATCAAACCCGGGCGGGTGGTCACGTACGACGACGGCACATACGAAGTCGTCTTTGAGGGGGCCGTGCGCGCGGCGGCGCTCGGCCCTAACTGGTTGCCTGTCGTGGGATCGCGCTGGAGTGGAGACCCGTTTTTCGCGCGTCGCGGGGAAAAGGCCGACCCCGGCGACGTCCGCAAGGCGGCGCTAACAAACTGGTACCAAAACGCCATGATGGCGATTCTGGGCCTCGAAAATATGACCTGGGAAGAGCTCCGCGCCGCCGGAATCAACCCGGACCAGGTGCGCCGGGTCACGTGGGAAACGCGGCGCCCACAACACGACCACGGTACCGGGACATCAACAGCGCCGGCGGGCGAATATCTGGCCGTGGACATCCCATATAAGGACGAGGAAAATAAGGCCAGATTAAAGCGCCTCGGCGCGAAATGGGGCCCCGCATCTGGGTTTGGCGATGCGAAGGTGTGGGTGCTCCCCGCAACCGACGAAATCCGCGCAAAGCTCGCGGAATACAAACTCGCGGCGACGCCGCTGGAGGTGAAATCATGACGGAAAATCTGACCAATATCGACCTAGATGCCCTCGCGCTCGACGTGGATGAAGCAATCCGCGCGGCGTGGGAAAAGGACAAGCGGGACAAGTGGGCACCCACCGGCCATTACGCCAGCCGGGCGGGTCACCCATGCCGGTATTACCTGTGGGCGGTGATCGCTAAGTGGCGCGATTTGCCGACGCCAGACACGGATCTGCTGGGGATTTTCCGGTCCGGCAGCGAAACGGAAGAATCGGTCATGCGCGACCTGCGCGATGCCGGATTTGTCGTTACGCGGCAGCAGACGTCGTTTGAAGATCGCGATTTGCGGTTACGCGGCAAGGTGGACGCGTTCATCTCAAAACCGGATCACCCGGTGTTCAGCCGGCCGCGACCGATCGAGGTGAAAAGTATGCATCCTGCGATATTTGAGCAGGTGCACTCGTTCGACGATTTACTCACCGCAAAACGCCCGTGGCTGCGCAAATATCCCGGGCAGATCCTGCTCTACGGATATCTCGCGAGTGAGCCATTGGTCGGCATGATCCTGCGCGACAAGTCGAGCCGCAGGACGCGCACAATCTGGACGCTAATTGATCGCCACTGGGACACACTCGAGGCGATCGGCGAAAACTTAGCATCGGTCAATCGCCATCTGGACGAGGGAACGGAACCCGAGCCAATCGGATATACGCCCGATCTATGCGACGCCTGCGAATGCGCAGCGATCTGTCCTGCGATGCTAAATCGGCGCGGCACGGGCGCGGTCAATATCGTGCAGGACGGCCTGCTGGACGAGCTACTCGACACGATGCGGCAAAATGCCGCGGCCGCAAAAGCGTATGACGCGGCGGAAAAAAAGCTTAAGGCTACGCTGGAGGGGGCCGGGTATTGGTCTGGCGACATCGGCACAGCGCAAACAATCGTGACGTCGCAGTACCGGATCACCTGCACGATTGGCAAGACGACGCGGAAAGAGCTGCCGCCAGGCGTGGAACCAGTGGTGCGGGAAATTCCGACAAAACGGCTGGAGTGGGTCCCGTTGGACGCAAATGAAGGGGCGAAATGACGTGTGGTTAAGGGGGCGCGTGTGGCAAAACCATCGTTATTCCGGGACCGGAAATTTTTGCTCCTGTGCGCCCTCATCGGCGATGAGGCGCGTGCCCTCGGGTGCCTGGAATATCTGTGGCACCTGGCGTGCGAGACGGGCGATGTGGTGATTGGCCCGCCGGCGGTGGTTGAGCACGCGGCGCGGTGGCGCGGCGCGCCCGGTGTGTTGGCGGCGGCACTGCTGGAGGCGGGGTTTGTGGTCGAAACCCAGAATGGGTTGGCAATCCACGACCTCGCAGACCATATGCCGGATTACGGTCGTGGCCGGACGACGGCAATGCGCCGGTCGCCGAGCGCGAAAAACGGGGGACAATCCCCACTATTTCCGGAGGATGCGGCCGCGCAGGGAGCCGCCGGCGAATCCCGAAAACGGAAAGACCGCCCCTCGTCGATCGAGGAAGTCCGCGAATATCTTGCGGAACTTGGCGTGCAAACATTTACCGCAGAGCAGTTTGTGGATTGGTATGAGGTGCGCGGCTGGCGCCTAAAGAGCGGGCCGGTGAAAGATTGGCGCGCCTGCGTCCGTACGTGGATGCGCCGGGACACTGCCAGCCCCGCCGCGGCGCGGAAACCGCGGGTGGGCGAGTATGTCGAGGGCCGGTGCGCTGAGTGTGGGCGCCCGAGTCCGTTAGTGATCTGCGAGGAGTGCCAGCGGCGCGTGTGGGACGACGCGGCAACCGGGGAAAAATCGGATGCCAGAAAGCTGGAGGTCTCATGAGCTTCATCGACCTTGGAAAGTCCAATCCCAACGAGCGGATGTTGGATTGGCGAGTGCAATCCGGCGTGCTTTTCGGAATCCTCGGAAAGGGGGCACACAGCCATCCCCAGATCCGTTTCTGCGTCTATCGGCACGTGCTGGACGCCGCAGGTTGGACGCGCGAAACGCGCCTCATAATGAGCGTTGGCGTGCTGCAAGACGCGGGCATCATTCGGTTGCGGCCCTCGACCGAAAAACGCGCACTTGCGCTGACCGCAGAACGCGGCGGCGATGCGCGATTAATAGTGGCGCGCACGATGAATTGCTGGTATTTGCCGCCGCTGAAAACGCGCCGGCCGCAAGCGGTAAAACAATGGTTGGTGCACGAAGGGATGCTGGAAATTTGGTTGCCAGGCGCGTTTGCCGAGGAGCTGCGGGCGGCACAGGAGCGGTATTCGAGGGTGGTGGGAAACGGCAGCAGGAAATCTGCCGAGAGAAAGGAGGCCGAAGATGCCTAAAGGAAACCTGGACAAACCGATGATGCATCGCGCCGTGCGGATCGTCGTCGAGCGGGAACTCGTGTGCGACCGCTGCGGGCGGGAACTATGGATCGTCAAAGACCAGCAGGCCCTGCGAACGATCCGGGTGCTGCCGTGCGGGTGTTGGGAGGGCCGAGGGGAGGTGCATGATGCGTGATGCGGCGCTGGCACGGCGCGCAAAACTCATGGCGCGGTGGATCTGCGCCGTCGTGGATGATGGGGATATCGGCGCGCCGCGGCCGCAGGAGCTGGCGCTGGATCTCGGGCTCGCCGAGATGCTGCCTGACGGGCCAGCGCTGGCGGCGTGGGTGCGCCGGATGGCCAATGGAGATGACGTATGACGAGCCGCGGCACCTGGAAAGCGACCGAGCGCAAAATTGCGGCGGTACTCGGGGGCCGGCGTATCCCCGTCACGGGCCGCGCCCGTGGTGATACGCCGGACGTCGCCCACCCGTGGTTGTCTGTCGAGGTCAAACACTGGGCCCAGCTGCCAGCGCGCGTCACCGCCGCCATGCGGCAGGCGGAGGCCGCGGCGCACCCTGGGCAATTGCCGATAGCCGTGATTCACGGGGCCGGGGAGCCGATCAAGCGCGCGCTGGTAGTGATGCGGCTCGGCGAGTTCGTTGAGTGGTTCGGTGACGGGCTGGACGCGCAAGAGTGGTGAGAGGGGCGCGGCTCGGCAAGGCATGGCTCGGCACGGCACGGCCCGGCCAGGCAAGAGCAGGGCGAGGAACGTGGCGGGTCCAGGCTCGGCGTGGCCCGGCTAGGCTGGGCGGGGCGCGGCACGGCGTGGCCCGGCACGGCTGGGCAAGAGCATGGCGAGGAACGTGGCACGGCGCGGCTGGGCTGGGCTCGGCGCGGCTCGGCTAGGCTGGGCATGGCTTGGCAGGAGCATGGCATGGGCGACACGTCGCACGGGAGGCTGATGCGTGACCACCGTTGCCAGGGCGCTCGCTAAGGCGCTCGGACTCGCTCCCCGACCCTGGAGTGAGGCGCAGGTGATGCGGTGCCTGCGCAAGTGGCTCGTGCTCCAGCAGTCGCGGCGCACGGGCGAGCCAGGCCTCGGGAGGCCAAATCCCTATGACGAGCCGGGCTGGCTGTTACTGGCGGCCACGATCGCCGCCAAAATATCGCGGTGTCCAGCAAATACGATCGCGGAGTGCGGCACAAGCATGTCGGCCGTCGAATTGGTGGTGCGGGCGGAGATGGAGCTCGACCACATGCGGGCGGTATGGGCACAGCGTGAGCGGGCCATCCTGCGCGCGGGCGGGCGCATTGAGCGCGCTGAAATTGCCCGTCAAAGTCGCGAGGTGCGGCGGATTGAAACGCTGCTGAAAAAGGTGCGTGATAGCACCGCATATCGCCGGGGTGTCGAATATCTCGCCACAGAATTCGCGTGGTGCGCGCGATTGGACGGCGCGTTTCGGGCCTGGGCATCGCGCGAGGAGGGGTCTTGACAAGTCGCGGTATATGATCTAAAATTACAGCACGTGGTGAAATTGTCGATAAGCGCCGAATAGGCGCTTTTTTTTCGCGTATGAAAAAGATCACGGATTATCGGCCGGACCCGCGAAATGCAAACCGAGGTACGGAACGCGGCCTCGGGATGCTCGAGCGATCCTTGCGCGACTTGGGCGCCGGCAGGTCGATTGTGGTCGACCGCAATGGCGTCGTCATCGCTGGCAATAAAACGCTAGAACGCGCCGTCGATCTCGGTTTTGACGCGGTGGAAATTGCGACCGATGGTACAAAGCTTGTTGTCGTACGGCGAACGGATTTGGACCTCGAAACCGATCCAAAAGCGCGACAGCTGGCGTACGCCGACAACCGCGTTGGCCAGGTCGATTTGGATTTTGATTTGGAGCAGATCGCGGCGGATTTGGAGTCGGGCATCGACCTGAGCGCGTGGTGGACGCCGGACGAATTGGCGGCGCTTGTGCCGCCTGGCAGCGTCGAGGGCGACGCGGACGCGGACCCGCAGATCGATCTCGCCGGCGAGCTGCGGGCGAAATGGGGCGTCGAGCGCGGCGACCTGTGGCTGGTGGGCCACCATCGCCTGCTGTGCGGCGATGCCACAAGCGCGGAGGATGTGGCGCGTCTGCTGGGATCGGCGGCGCCTGTCCTGATGGTCACAGACCCGCCGTACGGCGTGCAGTATGATCCGGCGTGGCGAGTGGAACGGGGTGTCCACAAAAGCACCCGGCGGCTGGGCAAAGTGCCAAACGACGACGTCGTGGACTGGTCGGCTGCGTGGCGGCTGTTTCCCGGCGATGTGATATACGTATTCCACGCCGACTTCCTAGAGACTACAATTGGGGCGACTCTCGAGCGGTGCGGTTTTCGGATCCGTAATCAGATAATCTGGGCCAAAAACCGTCCGGTGATGTCGCGCGGTGATTATCATTGGCAGCATGAGCCGATATGGTACGCAGTGCGCGAGGGGCGCCCGAGTCGCCGCACCGCCGATCGCAAACAAACAACGCTCTGGGAGATACCGACGCGGGATGAGCCCGGGCGCGGGCATGGCACACAAAAGCCCCTAGAATGCATGGCGCGTCCAATCCGAAATCATGACGTGGACTCGGTTTATGATCCATTTATCGGCACGGGCACGACAATGGTGGCGGCGCAAAATCTCGGGCGAATCTGTTATGGCATGGACATCGACCCCGGTTATGTGGCGGTGGCGCTCCAGCGCATGAGCGATGCGTTTCCCGGCATCGAAATTCGGAAGGCGGAATGACCGGCAGACCACAAAAATTTACACCCGCCGAAGTGGCGGAGGCGCTGCGCAAAGCTCGCGGTCTAAAATCGCGGGCGGCGAAACTTTTGGGGTGCACAACTCGCCTGCTTGATTATTATTGCCAGCGGTACAAAACGTGCCGCGATGCGTGCAGCGAGGCGCGCGACGAAATCCTCGACATGGGCGAAGCAAAATTATGGGAGCAAGTCGCAAAAGGCGAAGGTTGGGCGGTATGTTTCCTGTTAAAAACCATCGGGCGCTCCCGCGGATACGTCGAGCGGCACGAAATTTCTGGCCCCGATGGTGGGCCTATGGCTGTGCAGTGGATCGAGGTCGTTAAACCGGAAAATGCGTGACCTGATTGAGGAAACGACGCGCAGCGGCAAACGCGGCGTGCGGTTACATTTTCACCCCGGCCAGATCTCCGCGTGGAACGCCGCGGAACGATTTGTTTTCGTCATTGCCGGCACGCAAAGCGGCAAAACGACGTTTGGCCCGTGGTGGCTCGCGCGCGAAATCCAACGATGCGGCGCCGGCGATTACCTCGCGGTAACGGCGACATATGACCTCTTTAAGCTCAAAATGCTGCCGGAAATGCTGCGGGTTTTCACGGGATATTTGCGGGCCGACGGTTGGGTATGGCACGCGAGCGATCGCCTGCTAAGCAGTCGCACCCTCGGTGCGCGGATCATCTTGCGTTCCGCAGAGGCTGACGGCGGCCTGGAATCGGCGACGGCGCGTGCGGCGTGGCTCGATGAGTGCGGGCAAAATCAATTCCGTGTCGACGCATGGCAGGCGGTGCAGCGGCGGTTATCGCTCACACAAGGCCGCGCCCTCGGTACGACGACGCCCTACAATTTAGGTTGGCTCAAAACCGAGGTATTCGACCGGTGGCGTCGAGGCGAGGATGGATATCGCGTTGTGCAGTTTCGGTCCATCGATAACCCGCGATTCCCACTGGCCGAATATGAGCGGGCTAAATCGACATTGCCGGCCTGGAAATTCGAGATGTTTTATAACGGCAATTTCCACCGACCAGCGGGCCTGATCTACGACTGTTTCGACGAGCCGGAAAATGTCGTCGACGATTTTGCCTTGCCATTATCGTGGCCGCGGCGCGTCGGCCTCGATTTCGGGGGCGCAAACCAGGCGCTGGTGTGGGTGGCCGAGGATACTGCGACCGGTACGTACTACGTCTATCGCGAGTCGCTGACGGGCGGGCGATCCACGCGGGAGCACGTGCAGGACGCGCTGCGGCACGCGGCCTCTGAACGCGTGGTGCTGTGGATGGGTGGTGCGCCGTCCGAGGAGCAGCAGCGGCGTGACTGGCGCACCGAGGGGGTGCACGTGCGGCGGCCGAAAATCGACGATGTTGAGGCCGGCATCGATCGCGTTTATGACCTGCTGAAAACACGCCGTTTGCGAATTTTTCGGTCGTGCATTGGCCTGTTGGACGAGCTCGGCACATACTCCCGTGTACTCGACGATCGCGGGCAGCCGACCGAAAAAATCGCGGATAAATCCGCGTATCACCGTCTCGATGCGCTGCGGTACGTGGTGTCGGGACTGCCGATCGGCGCCAGCACGTTGCTGGCCGTGAGCTACCAGGGATGACGGATCTAGAGCGAGCATATGCCGCGCTGCGCGACAAGGCGTCGCGTTACGACACGCTGTACCGGTATTATGACGGCGATCACCCGACTGTTTACGCCACCAAACGGCTCGCGGAATTATTCCGCGGCGTCGATGCGGTTTTCACGGAAAATTGGTGTGCCGTTGTCGTTGATTCCGTCATAAATCGCCTTCACCTGGACGCCCTCGGCAGCGAAAATGCCGCGGCGGAAACGCGGCTGCAGCACATATGGGACGACGTGTCGGGTGACGTCATAAGCGGCGAGGTCCACGAGTCGCTGGCGGTTACGGGGGAGGCCTTTGTCCTCGCGTGGCGCGACGCCGCGGGGATCACGATCGCGCACAATGATCCCAGGCTCGTGCACGTGTTTTACGAGCCCGGAAATCCGCTGGTCAAAAAATTCGCGGCGAAATGGTGGGTTGCCGATGACGAAACGCTGCGGCTGGTATTATATTATCGGGATCGCCTGGAGTATTTCCGTACGCGCGTTAAGGTCAGCGACGTGAGCAGCGCTGCCGCGTTTGAGCCGGACGATCCGCCGACGGGCGAAAACCCGTGGAACGTGATTCCGGTCTTTCATTTCCGACGATCGCGCCGCGTGATAAAAAGCGAACTGGTCAACGTAATCCCGCTGCAAAATGGCATCAACAAACTAGCCGCGGATATGATGGTGGCCGCCGAATACGGCGCGTTCAAACAACGATACGTCATTTCGCAGCTCGAGGCTCTCGGCAAACTGCGAAATGCGCCGAATGAAATTTGGCACTTGCCGGCCGGTGATGGCGTCGGTCAGGGCACGGTCGTCGGCGAATTTTCGGCGACCGATTTGAAAAACTATTTGGATGCCATCGAAAATTTGGCGAACACAATCAGCACGATAACCGGGACTCCGAAGCACTTTTTCTTCCAGTCGGGCGGCACACCCAGCGGCGAGGCGCTCATCACAGAAGAGGCGCCGCTTGTCGCAAAAGTGCTACGGTATCAGCGACTTGCGATACCGGTATGGCAGGAGTTGGGCGCCTTTATCCTCGACCTTCTCGGTTTTTCGGTGCCTCCGCAGCAGGTCCTGCCGCGATATGCGCCGGCGTCAATGGTGCAACCGCGCACCCAGGCGGAGATCACGAAAATGCGCATTGATTCCGGCGTGCCGCTGGCCGTCGCGCTGGCAATGGAGGGGTACAGCAAGTCAGAAATTGAGGAAATATTAGCCGCACGTGACGAGGAAATTAGGCGACAGCAGATGAGTTTTGGTCAGGCGCTCGCCGAGGCTGAGCGTCGACGGGATGCCCTGCGTGGCGCGGATGATGACTAATGGCGGTTGACCCGACTGATATCGTTGCCATCGCGCGGCAATACCGCGCCGAGATGTTGCGCCGCGATGCGCAGCGCGCCAAGGCGTTGGCGCGGGCGTGGGTGGACGTCACTGGTGCACTTGAGGCGCACATGGAGGCCTTGGCGGCGCGGATTGCGGCGGGCGGCGCCGTGATCACACCGTCGCTGGTGCTCCAGCACGAGCGCTACGCGGCGCTCGTGGCCCAGGCCAGGGATGTGCTGGCGCGGTTTTCGGCGCTGGCGGGCGACATGATCGGCGCCGACGTGCAGGCGGCGCTGGCGCTAGCGGACGACGTGGTGCGGGAGACCGTCGAGGTTGCCGGGGCGTTTACCGTGTTGCCGGCGCGCGGCGTGCGGGCATTTTCGGACTGGACTGCGGATGCGACGCGCCCATTGGTGCGGCTGATAGCCGACAGCTGGCCAGAGGCCGTAGACGCCATGACCAGAGAGTTACTGGTCGCGGTGGGCGCCGGACGCGGGCCAGCTGAGCTGGCGCGCCGCATGATGCAGGCGTTCGACGTGGCGCTGGATCGCGCACTGTGCATCGCGCGCACGGAGGTACTCCGCGCATACAGGCGCGGGCAGCTGGACGGCTATCGGGAGTCGGGTGTCGTGCTCGGGTATAAGCGGTTGGCCAGCCATGACGATCGAGTGTGTTTGGGCTGCCTTTTTGCAGAGGGGATGGTTTTTGACCAACTCCATGATTTTGATGCGCATCCCAATTGTCGGTGCACTATGGTACCGCTGGTGATCGGGGTTGAGGCGCCGACGTGGGCCGCGGGCCCGGAGTGGTTTTTGGCGCAATCCCCAGAGCGCCAGCGGGAGATCCTCGGTGAAACGCGGTACAAATTATGGCGCGACGGTGTGGTCACAAATCTCCGTGATTTTGCAATGCACACAGAGGACCCAGAATGGGGAGGGGCATTTGTGCCGACCCCACTGCGAAATTTGCGCGCCGCCTGAGCGGGATGCGGGCGGCCGTCTGGAGGCGAGATGCCGGATGAGCAGAGCGTGACAAGCGATGGCAGTCAGGTCCAGAAATCTGGGTCGGTGACCGACCTGGAATCGTGGATCAAGGGGCAGCCGGAGGAGGTGCAACACGCGTTCGAGGCCCACATTAGGGGGCTGAAAAATGCGTTGGCGGCGGAACGCGACCAGCGGAAAACTGTCGAGCGGCAACTGCGAGATGCAGCCTCTAAGCTCGAAAGGGATTCCGAGGCGCGCAAAGCGCTTGAGCAATACGCAGAAAAACTGCGACTCCTTGAGCGCCAGTCCGCGTTTTACGACGCCGCACACGCAGCCGGTTGTACAAATTTGCGGCTGGCATTTATTGCCGCAAACGACGCCGGACTAATCCGCGAGGATGGGACGGCGGACTGGGAGACAATTAAGGTGAAATTTCCGGAACTATTCGGCCGTGCCCGCACCGCTGGCGACGCGAAAGTGGGGGACGGCCATGATAAAATGCCGTCGGCCGCCGACATGAATGCGTTTATTCGGCGCGCCGCCGGTCGCGTCTAGGAGGGCAAAATGCCGTACGATCGAATTATCAGCCGCACCGATGCGGCCGCGTTAATCCCTGAGCAGGCGTCGCGCGAAATTATCGCGGCGACGATCCAGGAAAGCGTCACCCTGCGGTTTTTCCGCAGGTTGCAAAACATGGCGACATCGCAAACCCGTTTGCCAGTGTTGTCGCTGTTTCCGACCGCGTATTTTGTCAATGGGGACACCGGACTGAAGCGAACCACCGAGGTAAACTGGGAAAACAAATACATCAACGCCGAAGAAATCGCGGTGATCGTGCCGATCCCCGAGGCGGTGCTCGACGATGCGGGTTACGACATTTGGGCGGAGGTCCGACCTCGCCTCGTTGAGGCGTTTGCCTCGGTGATCGATGCCGCGGTATTTTTCGGTACAAATGCACCGGCAACATGGCCGGATTCCATCAAAACCGCTGCGACCGCAGCCGGTAATAACGTCGCGCTTGGCAACGATCTTTATGCTGATTTGCTGGGCCCCAACGGCGTAATCGCCAAGCTGGAAGCGGACGGGTATTTCCCCAACGGGCACGTCGCGTCGATCAACTTGCGGGGAATGTTGCGCGCCCTGAGAAGCACGACTAATGAGCCCATTTTCTGGTCCTCCATGCAGGGGTCACCCGCATATATGCTGGACGGGGCGCCCATCGAATTTCCGCGTTTCGCGGAGTTCCAGAGCGCAGTTTCCGGGGTGTACCTGTTCAGCGCTGATTTTTCACAGTTTGTGTACTCGATCCGCCAGGACATCACCTACAAGGTGCTGAGCGAGGCCGTGATCCAGGACGCTGCCGGTAATATCGTCTACAATTTGGCGCAGCAGGACATGGTCGCTCTACGCGCCAGCATGCGCCTCGGCTGGCAGTGTCCAAACCCAATTAATCGGCTGCGCGAGAGCGAGTCGGCGCGTTATCCGGCCGCGATTTTGACCACGTAAGGGGGTGCAACATGACGGCAACGATCAGGGATAATTTGGCCAACCCAGGGAGCCGGTTGCTGATTTACGTGGAGGGCACCGCATCCACCGCCAACGCCGGTCAGGGCAATATCGCCAATCCGTTTGGGCAGACGGTGTTGGTGCGGCGGGCGGAGCTAATCACAAAAACCCCGTCAACTAATGCTGCCAATCTGTCGATCGGCATCACCACATCGGGCGGTGCCGCAACCGATATCCTCAATGCCGCCGCGGTTAATGGGCTGGCTGCAAACCATGTGTACAACTGTTTCGCAGCGCAAAACACGGCGAAGACCGAAATTTCGGCGCCGGCACTGTGGACGACCAACAAATACCTGACGCTCACGGCCTCCGCATCGATGGTCGGATATACCGGCTATCTGTGCCTCGAGGTCGTGCGCATCCCATAGGCGATGTCGGTCAGCACGTCTGAGGTGCGCCGCGTGCGTCGGATGATCGCAGAGACGAGCGCCACGTCGGCGTTTTCCGACGCTGATATTGCGGCCGCAATATCACGATATCCACGCGAGGATGCCCGGGGCGAGGCGCCGTTTCGGAAGACGAAAACGGCCTCGGGCGCCCTCGCGCCAAATCCGGATTGGATGCCGACGTACGACCTACACGCCGCGGCCGCCGAATTATGGGAAATCAAAGCCGCTGATTTGGCCGCGAATTACGACTTTGCGGCCGACGGCGGCACGTATCATCGATCACAGGCCGTGGACCACGCGATGCGGATGGTGCGGTGGCACCAGGCGCGGCGGTCACCGACGACCATTACGCTGCGCCCCGAGCCCGCAGCCTCCGGTATGGAGGGCGGCGATGCCTCCTAAATACCAATACCGCAGCCCGAAAACGCGACTGGTATCAACGTGGATCGATGCCACTGACGAGCGGAGCCGCGCCATCCTCGAAATGGCCGGCTGGACCATCACGGCGACAAGGGGCGACGACGCGCCGCCGGTGGTGGCCGTTGAATCAGTGACGGAGGCGCCGGCAGTCGCGCCGGCCGCGCCGCCGGCAGAACCGGCGGAGACGGTGACAAAACGTGCAGTTGGTCGCCCTAGGGGGCGCAAAAGCCGCCGATGAATCGATTTTCCGGCGCGGAATTGGCAGCAATGCGGGAGGCCCAGGAGGCGGCGATGCAGGATCGCTGCCGCATCCTGCGGTGGTCAGGGCACGCCGACAGCCTCGGTGAGCGCGTGGACACATGGACCCCTGATGCCGCGACGACGCCGTGCGGTTTTGGGTGGGCGCGGCGCACGGAGGCGCCCGACGGCGACAAAACCGTTGTTCGTGGGGAGTTTCTGCTGCGCCTGCCGCACGGCACGGTCATTGACCAGCGCGACCGTGTACAGATCGTGGACAGGTTTGGGGAGGGCGATGACGCGCAGCTGACGTATGACATCGACGGCGCGCCGGCGGTCGGACCGTCCGGGATCGTGGTGCGCCTGAAACTGGTGACGCTGTGAAGTTGGTAGTCACAATTGCTGGTGATGACGTGCTGCGGCGGCGACTGCGGGCGCTGGGCGACGTCGCACGTGGCCAGGTCATCATGGACGCCGTGGAGGCCGGCGGGCGCGTGCTCGAGGCGCACGCGAAATTGTTGGCACCTGTGGACCTGGGGGCGCTCCGGGCATCCATCGACACGGTGCAGGACGGCGTAACGGCGACCTCGGCGCGCGTCAAGGTGGGGCCGGCTGTCCACTACGGAGCCTACGTGGAGTTCGGGACTGGCATCCACGCCGAGGGCGGCGGCGGGCGCCGCACGCCGTGGGTATATTTTAACGATCGCCTCGGTCGATTTGTGCGCACCCGCGGGTCACCCGCGCAACCATACCTGCGGCCCGCCCTGCGGCAGCGCAAATCGGCCATCGTCGCGGCGATTAGCGCCACGCTGCGGCGACTACTCGACGCAGCGCGACGTCGATGAGCATTGAGGCAGATATTCGGGGGTTTTTGCTTGAGCGCGTCGCCCCCGAGGCGGGTGTGTGGTACATGACCGTGCCACAGGGTACCGACGTAGGACGCGGCGCGATTGTGCTGCAGAGGGTGGCCACCACGCGCACGTATGCCCTCGATGGCGCTACGGGGATGGTCGAGACCACGCTGCAGATCGATTGCTGGGCGGATCGGGCGGCGGACGCGATCGCCCTCGCTGACGCAGTTATACGGGCGGTGCACAGTTTTGCGCACCCCACCCCCAGCGAGGCGGTGGTTGGCGCAACGCACGTGCACATGATGACCGTCGACGGTGTGCGCGATGTCGATGAGCCAGAGTTGCCACACCATCGGCGATCGATCGACGTAACAGTGACTTATAAGGAGGTATAGGAGACATGCCGAGATCCACGCTTGATGTTCAGGTCAGACCGCATGCGACCATGAATATTCCGGCTGGCACGGTGACGCTCACCATGACGCCCGGAGATCCCGCTAACGGGCACCAATTTTCCGTTACGGGGCGCGAGCTTTTGATTGCCCAAAACACGGAAAACGCCCCTAAGTGGGTCAAACTTACCGCGGCCGCGGACGCCTTCGGCCGCACGGGAAACACTGGAAATTACGCGATCGCCCCGGGCGCCATTGCAGTTTTTGCGGTCTCGCCCGCGAATGTCTGGGCGCACCAGGGCAACGTCGCGTACGTGGATGTGGAGCACGCGGGGGTATTATTGGCCGCCGTGCGCTACCCGTAGGAGGGAAATATCATGGCAATTGCCCACGGTGTAGGCACAACTGTATCCATCGGCGGGGCGCTCACCTACGTCGAATCTGTCACGGCCGGTGGCAGTCTCGAAACGGCCGAGGTGCGCGCCCTAGATCAAGCGCATGTGCAGCGCGTGGCCGGGCTGATTGACAAGGGGTCGATCGAGCTTACAGGCTACGCGGATAGTGCAAATTTTGCCGCGCTGGTCACAGCGCGCGACAGCGCCACCGCGGTTGCGTGCACTGTTACGGGCCGCGATGGGTCCACCGTATCGTTTAACGGTTTTGTCACGGAGGTCAAGCTGATCGCGTCCGCATCGGAGGCGGTCAAGTTTTCCGCGACCATCGTAGCGTCGGGTACCTAATATGCTGACTAGAAAAGCGATTCTCGAGGTATCGGATCTGCAGATCGTTTCTGTCGATGTGCCCGAGTGGGGCGGCGCGGTATACGTGCGCGGACTGCGCGGGCGCGAGCGCGATCAATACGAGGAGTCGCTGCTCGATGAGCGCCGAGCAAAAGGTGTTTCGTATGACAACGCGCGCGCGAAACTGCTGGTGCGCTGCATCGTCGACGAGCATGGTGAGCGTCTGTTTCGGGACGAGGACGCGGACGCCCTCGGTACGAAAAGCGCCGTGGTGTTGGACCGACTATTCGCGATTGCATCGCGCCTTTCTGGCCTATCACCCGGCGATGTGCAGGAGCTTTTGGGAAACTCAGGCGGCGGGGCCGGAGGCGATTTCTCTTCGGCCTCGCCCTCCGGCTCGGGATGACGGTGGGCGAATTACTCGATCGATGTAGCGCGCGAGAGCTCGCCGAGTGGGAAGCATATTTCCAGTTGGAGGCCGAGGAGGGCGCCTCTGCTAACGGGCGCCAATCGATGACCACCGAGGCCGACATCATGGAGGCATTTCGGAGGCTACGTGGCGACAATAGCCACACTTGACGTTCGCATCGGCGCCATCACCACCGATTTAGCCGCCGGGATGAAGCGCGCTGTTGACATTGTCTCGTCCGCAATGGCGCGTATTTCGGCGCTCGGTGCCGGCGTTTCCCGCACGTTTTCGACGCTGGGAATTGGCGGCGGCCTCGGGATTGCGACCGGCATCGCCGCGGTTGAGCGCAGCACAAAGCGGCTTGCTGCAGCGCTGGGAATCGGCGGCGGCCTCGGGATCACGGCGGGTATGGCCGCGGTTGGACGCAGCGCAATTAGCCTTGCTGCGGACCTCGAGCAGGCGCAAATTGCGTTTAGCACTATGCTTGGCAGCGCGCAAAAGGCGGACGTGTTTTTGCGTGATCTAGCAAATTTCGCCGCATCAACGCCATTCCAATTTCGCGACCTTCAGGACGCGGCGCGTCGCATGCTGGCATACGGGTTTGAAACCTCAAAAGTGCTGCCTATCATGACCTCGCTCGGCAACGCTGTCGCGGCGCTCGGCGGCGGCAGCGAAATGATCAATCGCGTCATCCTCGCGATCGGCCAAATGCGTGCGAAGGGCCGAGTTGCCGGCGAAGAAATGCGCCAGCTTGCCGAAACCGGGCTGCCTGTGTGGGACCTGCTGGCCGCGAAAATTGGCGTCAGCATCCCAGAGGCCATGAAGGCAGTGGAAAAAGGCGCCGTCGATGCAGAAACCGGCATCGCAGCGCTGATTGAGGGCCTGGACGCACGCTTCGCGGGCGCGATGGAGCGGCAGTCGAAAACAATTGCTGGCCTGTGGTCGACCGCAAAGGACAACATCTCTCTCACGCTGACGGAGATCGGAAAGCAGCTGATAACCACATTTGACCTTAGCGGGCGCATGCAGGGATTCGTGCAGTTTTTGGATCGCATCCGCGCTGCATTTGAGTCGGGCGGCATACGCGGCGGCTTGCGACATTTGATCGGCGACGATTGGGCGGCGGTCGCAGAAACACTGGCAACAAAGGTGGTGCCGGCCATCGCATCAGTGACGCGTGCTTTCGGGCAATTAAGGGGGGAGGTCCCCCTGCTTTCGGCTGCCATTTCTTCGGTGCCGCTGATTTTGGATATCGCGTTAAGCGCGGCGGCAGAGCTGATCAAGCGAGTCAGCGCGGGGCTTGCGGCATTGCCGGGGCTGATTAATTGGGCCATTGCCTCCGCCATCGCGACGCTGAAAGAATTTCAGGGGGTGTATGTCGCCTTCATGAAGGCCATGAGTGCAACCCCCGGGATTGTTGGAGCCATCTTTAAGCTCATCCCCACACCTGACCTCGGCCGAATACTCCAGGACGTGGCGCACTGGAGGGACGAGGCAAACAGAGCGGCGCTCGCAATGGAGGCCACCTGGAATAAGGTGATGGGTATCGAAGAGCGCCTACCCGAGGTCGCGGAAACAGCAACGGCCACCGCACGGGAATCGATCATCCGTATTACCACCTCACTGGGCGATGAAATTAAAGGGAAATTGGCAGGCGGTTTTGGGCGTGGCGGTCAAGAGGGCGCCGAGGAAGTCAAACGGCACATATCGTCGCTCCGCGAATATGCGGCCGCAAATCCGGTGGTTGTTCGCATACGATATCAAGAGGAAAATCCGTTTCCAGGTGTACGCGTAAGCGTGCCAGCGAGCTGATGAGTGGCCAAACCAATCTGTCTTGTACGGCGTGAGGGCCTGGTCGGTCCTGGGATTGCCGCGGCGACGGCGCTGGACGGAACCCAAATCGTCTGCACCTACGCCGCGGCGCAGCGGCAACAGGTGTTGTACGCCCACTATCCGTTGCTCACTGGCGCGGAGCGCGATGCGCTCGAGGCCAGTCTAGCGAGCGGTGGCGCCCGCGACGTCGAGGGATATTCGTGCGTGCCAGCGGAAAAATCCAGTCACCGATTCGAGCCGATTTTTGGCGACTACCCGGAAAGTGGGCCGGAACATTTGAAGCTGTGGCGCGCAACAGTGAAATACTACATCGTAGGAGGCTGACATGGCCGCCGAACTGCATTTTTGGCATCCCTCGCACCTGGCCGACGCAAAAGGCCGACTTACATGGCGACACGTCAATATTCTCAATGCCCCAGTGGTGTCGTCAACGTGGCTTGCCAATGGGGCCGCCGTGGCCGATGTATATGAGCTTGTGTTTAACAGGTCGGGCTCGGTCGTCAGTTGCACCGTGACGGCGTTGATTCACGGGGCAAAAAATCCGCACCAAAATCTGAGCGGGATTGTCGTTGCGGCCGATGGATCGACCGTCAATAACGTTGTTGTTCCAGGTGTCGGCCTGGTGTTTTCGGCTGCCACGGATACGGGGTGGAAAGCGCGAATTTCTGTTGGAAATTTTCTCAACGACGACGGCAGTTACGAGCGATTTTTCGGGTACGGAATCGTCGAAGAGGGCGCAACATCAACCAGCCAGCGTGTGGCTGTGCGAAATATTGGCGCAGACGATGCCGCAAATACCGCGGTGTATTCGTGCCCGGGTTTGCACTGGTCTGGCACAAATGCAACCCAAATCGTGAAACGAATCGGACCGCATACCAACGTTGCGCGGCATAAATTGGCGACGCCAGGCACATACAGCATCACGTTTGCCGATTTCCGCGACGACCCGGGCGGCAGCGGAAAGAAAATCTGCGACGTCATCGTTAATGGCAATCTCGCGATCAACGACGCGCTGATGGACGGTGCGACGGTGTACCAATATGGCGTTGCGGGTTACGATGACGCATCGGATCGTCTTCGCGGTTTGCACATCGTGCTGCAGGACACCACGCTCAATCCGGTCGGCATCACTGTGACGCTCGTGGTGGCGTCCAGCGGATACACGTACGTACAATTTGCCGCGGACGCAGGCGGATCGCCTGGGCCATATGCGTATCAGGATCTGACACTTACAGAGAGCGGCAAGCCAACGGGCACGATTACCAGCGGCGGGGCCGCGTTTCTTTGGCACAGATTGGCGCCGCCAGAGGGTGCGGGGCCTGGCGCGATTCGGGCGGCGATTCCGCGGATTCGCTGCCTGAGCATTTAGGGGGCGTCATGCGCGTCAAGGAGTGGGGAAAATTCGCCGAGGAATTTACCGATTTTTCCGGCCGCGTAATCTCCGGCTACTCGATAATTATCGATAATCACAACGAAAACAGAGATGAGGGTGGCCGGAACATTACCACTGGAATCGGCGGCGAAAATGCGTGGACGTTTGGCAATTCCGCGCTCGGCGCGAACAAATCGTACCATACGATCAAGCTGGCGCGCCTGCGCGCCGAACTGGGACATACCCCGGTAATCATACGGGCGCGCTGGTACATCCACATGTATATTTACCATGGCAGTTATCCGTCGGCGGGTCGAGAGTTTGGCCTGTTTCGCTGCCTGCCGGGCCGGATCACCCAGTCACAGGCGACATATAGGTTTCGCGCCACCGGTCAGACCTATTATGGTGACGGGTATTCCCCTTTGCACGGCACCGACGTCGCCGCGACGCCATTTTCGACAACGTTAATTCCAAAACGCAGCGTTTTCGGCTATTTCGATTATTTCGACATCACCGACGAGCTTTTATACGCCCTGCGCGCCAATGAGGATCTGTTTTTCCTCCTGCGCTGGCTGCCGCTCGGATCAGGCCCTCTGCAATTCGGTAATGGCGCAGAGGCGTACTGGAATTTCGAGGGAAAACGCCCGTATCTCCAAATTTCCTACCTCAACAATCTCGAATTTTTTGCCGCCGATCCGGCAACTGGCGAAATCGATTTGACGCGTCTGCTCGACAACACGACGGCCAATGCGGCGGATTGGTTGTATTTGGGCGCACTGCAACGCAGCGAGACGAGCACGCCCGTGAAATTTTTCCTCCGGAATTTTTCTGAGCGCGCATACCCGTTAATCGTCGTCTGGAAGGCCCATCCCGATTGGACGATCCCCGTGCAAACAGCCGGCACCGGCACGGGTAGCCTCGATTACGTGCAGCTAGCCGATACCGCCGTCTGGCAAAAGTACACCATCACCATGACGAGCAGCACCGCATATACCGTGAAGGCCGAGGCGTACCGCGCCAACCCGATCGGCCTAAATCCCACCGGCGGCGGCACTGGGTGGACCGGTACAACCAATGCAAATTGGACCGCGCCAGCTGGTGGTCTCACGATACCGGCCGCGGCCTGGCAGCCTGGGACGCTGGTCAACGACGTGTTCGAGTTCTATGTCCAGGGCACGGCGACAGACAGCACGTGGCCTCTCGACTCTGACGAGCAGGTCCAGATAACACACGACGTTGCGGGCGCCCCGGATCCCGCCGGCTGGCGCAGCATCACCGCCGCATATACCCGCAGCACCGCGCCGGTGACCATTAACGCCACCACCAGGAAAATCCCCACGCGCGCCATCCTCGTGGGGTCGTGGACCGTGGGCAGCCCTGCGTTTATCGGCAACCACGCCAATGTGCACGAGGGGGTGGTGGTGAGCGCGGATGCGGCCAGTATCGGGACCGTGGTATTCACCGGCACGGGCCTCAATGACCTGACCGCGTCGGGCAACTACAACGGTACGTTCGATGGTAATTTTGTTGTGCAAATCGACAGCACCGGCACACCCGATAGATTTAGGTGGAGCAAGGACGGCGGCACGTCGTGGGAGGCCACAAATGTCCCGATCACTGGCAGCGCGCAGCGGCTCTCAGACGGTGTGCACGTGACATTTGCGGCGACGACGGGGCACACCCTCAATGATTATTGGACCATCCCCGTGGTGACGTGGGGCGTGACGCTGGGCGGCCTCATTAACGACGGGACGGTATATCCGGCCGGCGCGGTGGTGTCAACAGGTTTGCCGGTCCGAAATCTCACGGCCGGCACATGGACCAAAACCACCTCCGCCTGTGGTGCGTCCAGTGCACCCGCAAACCGCATACCCGTCGGCAGCGTGACGGGATTTGCGGCGGCCGATGTGATCGCCATACAGAGCGTTGATAATCCAGAGCGCATAGAGATCCGAACGATTTCGGCGGTGGGTCCGACATATTTGGACGTCTCCGCGAATCTGACAAACGACTATGAGTCAGGCAGCGTGCTTACCAAGCGCGGATCTGGCGAGCGCGCGATGTGGCTGCGTGTTGTGACCACCGCAATCACCACCGAGGAAATCAAACGATTCCGGCTCTCCGCGCGGAGTTAATGTGCCCGTTTTGACGTCGATCACGCCGCCGGATGGCGCGATCGAGATTTCCGCGAATCGGCCTTTTGTCGCGCAGATATCCGCAAATCCTGGGTCAAATCAGCACGTCATAACCGAGACCACCCATGCGGATTTCGCCGCCGGAACGCTCACAAATGTCGAGGCGCGGGCAGATGGCAGCCTAGCGCTACTGGGCGTCCATCGTGACGATTTTGAGGCGCATCAAACGGGAAATCCGCCAACTGGATGGACGGCCTCTGGTGGTGGATCTTTCACCGTGGAGCATGATGGGTCCTCAAAAGTTTTGCGGCTCAATCTGACGTCTGGAAACTTTTTTGCGATCTGGGATGCACCAGAAACCGGCACAAACGTCAACGTTTATGGAGAATTTTTTGCGCTCAACAGCTTTTCGCATTGGCACGGTTTACTTGCGCGCTACACAAATACAAACAATTGGTACCTCGCCGAGATTACAAATAACACGGCGAAAATCGGGAAAACTGTCGGCGGAACGTGGATGCAAATCGCAGCGGCGAGCATTAATTTATCGGCGAACACGTGGTATAGCATGCGATTTGAGGTCACGGGAACGACGCTGCGAATGCGCGTATGGCCGAGAAATGGAACCGAGCCGAGCACGTGGACTATTAGCGTCACAGACACATCTCTTAGCGGGCCCGGGAAGGTTGGGGTCAAAACGTGGACATCATCCGCGGTGACGTCACGCGTCGATAACCTGGTTGTCATAGGTTGTTCTGGCGCCGGTAAAGTCTATCAATACAGCGGTGTACGGGAGTCGCCGTCGTACAATATCTCGTCCAGCGTCGGCGTCTTTAGCGAGTCGCGGATTTCCTGGACCGCGACGGTTCCATCCGACACAACGCTGACCATGGAGGCGCGGGTTAATGGCGGCGCATATGCAGTCTGTACCAACGGCGGGCGCATTCCCGGCGTGGTGGCCGGGGCATCCGCCGTCTCTGTCCAACTCCGCATGTCGCTAGCCACTACTGACGGTAGCAAGACGCCAGTAATTGACGACATCACGCTGGAATTTTTCGGCGTCGATCCGGCCCGCGTCGAAATCGTCGTCAATGGTATATCGTCCACGATCGCCAATGGTCGGTTGGAATTTTGGGGCCACAAACGGATTACCGGCGGCGTAATTGTCGACGATTTCACCTCGATATTTTTCGGTACGCGCGGTGCGTGGTCGGATATGAGTTTGCAGTCCATCCCCGTCATCGTGCGCTACGATGGCAGCGCGCTGGCCACCATCACCGTGCGGGGGGCCGAATATGAGGGCGACCCGGCCGGCACACGTGGGTTTTACGAGGCCTGGGCGACGACACCGGATTGGCAAGCCGGGCGCGCTGGCGGGTATTATTTTGTCCTCGATTATTACATTGAGGCGGCTGAAAAATCCGGTTATTACTACGTTTTACCACCGTCGGAATCCGCGCTGGATGGGTGGTATTTGGTTGGTCGATATATGGTAACCGACGGCGCCTCCGCGGCGGTTATTGGGCGTCGTGCCATCACCGATGGGGCGGCGGCCGCGGTGGTACGCGGGTGGAGCACCACCGCGATGCCGGCCGCTGGCCTCGTGCAGGCGTGGCTGTATGCTGACGGCCCTGCCGCGGGGCTGCCGGCCACGGTCACCCTCGGCGATTGGGGCGCGGCGGCGGTCGTTGGGGCGATGACCACCACGACGGGCGCGGCGGCGGCCATCGTCTACACCGTCAACCGGCGCACCCATGTCGAGATCAGATCGGTATCGCCGGACACAGCGGCCGTACTCGAGGCGCTGGGGGTAGCCCGTGCCTAACGTGCCGATATCCGCACGGGTGCTCATGGGCGGCCGCGACGTCACACGGTATGTCACGGCGCTCAGTGTCACACAGCCGCCGCGCCAGCTGCACCGTGAGTGGACGCTCACCCTGGCTGGCTGGACACACGTAGATCCGGCCGCCAAATGGGACATTTTTGTCGGATACGGCGGCGGCGGCGAGGTGCTGGTGCGCCAGGGCGTCATCCCGCCCGATTGGCAGCCCACGATCACCGTCGGCCCGCACAGTGCTGTGCCGGGCCTGGAAATTGCTGGCGTGGATTGGGCCTGGGTGGCCGCGCGGGTGCGGCGGCCGGATACTATCGTCGTCGCACCTGATCACCGGCAGGCGCGCCGCGCGATCGCGCGCTTCGAAGACCGCCATGAACGGCGCCCGATTGGACGGGTGACCATCTTAACGGCCGCGACCATGCACGCGGCGGTCCAGCAGCTGGGGGCGTTGGCGGGCTTTGCGGTCGTACCGCTGCTGCCGGATTATAGGCTACAGGGGCACGTGTGCGACCCCCACGACGCTATTTGGGACGCGATTTGGCGCCTCGTGGCACCGTTTGCGCCTGTGGCGCTGTTTCGCCGCGAGCGCAACGAGGTTGTGATTGCAGACCGCCCGCTCCTGGCGCGCGCGCAAACCGAGATCGCGATTGGGGAATCCATGATCACGGAATTGCGAATCGAGCCGGTGCGTGACGGGTATATTCGCCGGGTGCTGGTGCGCATCCCGGCGTGGATGGACGTCGCAACACCGAGCTAGCGCCATGGCCTACCTTGCCAAAACCCGGACGACCAAATATGTCACGGATAAATATCCGGACGCGTCAGAACTGACGATACCGCCTGGATCCGTCACCGTTGAAATCGACTGGTGGGATTCGCCGGTAGTTGGTTTTTCTTTGATGCTGCGTCGCGTCATGACGCAGGCAAACCAACGCGGTCAAATCGTGCAGCGCACCATCGAAAGCTGGAACTACGACGGCCCGCTGGTCGGGCTCCATCAGGTGCCCGTGGACATGACGCGCGAGGTGTGGGCGCGCGTGTGGTTGCCAGGCGTTAATTGGCGCGAATCGCTGGTCCTCGTCGAAAAATCGCGCACGACATACACGTACGCAACCGAATTTTCCGCGGGTCCAATGCGTAGCCGCACGGTCACGGGCGGGTATGTGATCTATGACCAGGCGGCGGAGCCGTGGTCATCGAGCACTCCCACGGCGGATGGGACCACCGCCGGCGAAAAACTCGATAGTCGCGGGCAAAAACGACCCGTCGGACCAACGCGGAAAATCCCGGACACGGCCCGCACCTGGCGCGCGGCGATCGGGCAGAGTGCCGTCGTGGAGGAACGCGAGATTAATCAGATCGCGCTCTGGGTGGAGCCGTTTGAGGAGGTGCGCGAAGAGGTCGAAGTTGACGGGCAGGTGCTCCGACACTGGCGCATACGGCACGATTATTTGACCGGCTTAACCGAGGTGGACGGGCCCCATGAGGAGCTGCGCCCCGGGATTACCGGGGAACTGCCCGTCGACGTGGAGCCACCGACAATCGCCGCAGAGAGCGCGCTAAATGCTGGCGTCCGCATCGAGATCCGCGGCGGTGGCGCCACCATCACGCAGTGGATTGGCGGCCTAGCTGGCCCGCCAGCCAAACAGGTCACCCGGTTGGGGCCAACAATGTACTCAGTCTACCGCCGCATCGAGGCGCGCGGACCGCGTACGCATACAGGGGACCCGTACACCATCCTTACCGCCCCGCCGGCGCCGCCGGCATCATGGCCGCGCACCACCGATTTGGGCGTCGAGGATTTAGCCGGCGCCCCGGCCTCGGCGGTGCCGCCGGCCGAGCCAGACACGGAACCCGATGTGCCTGTAGTGGATGCGCCAGAGGCGTGGACACATATTGGCGACGTCCCAAACGCGACGACCGTGCCGGAGCAGGAGGGGTATGCGGTGCTGTATGACCGGCAGGTCGAGGACGGGTGGACGTATGAGTATTACGCGCTGGCCAAAGTGGGCGACGTGCTGTCCAGCGAATCCAACCATGCGACAGTGACATACACCGGACCGCGCACATACCGATCGACGGTGCATGTGCAGGTGCTGCCCGGGCAGGGCGACATCACCATCGACATCACCGCGCCGGCGGATCCGCGCATGGAGATGTTGGGGCTGGCGGGTGCCGATGTGGGGTACGGCGAGACCCGAACGTATGACCCGGTGCCGGCCATACTCGAGACGGCGACGGGCGACACCATCGCCATCGACGGCGGCGACGGATATGCGGCTGATAATCCCGGCGCGTGGCAATCCGGCCTCATCACGGATGCCGTGGACCTGGGCCGCGCCATCGGACTCCGGCAATGCATGCGCAACGCCGACCGCGACGCGTTGGTGGTCACGCTCGGGGCTCCGCTACTGGGCATCGACCGCGGGCAGACCATCAGCATCAGCGATCCCGCATGGACCACCTTTGCGGGCGGAGTGCAGGTCAGATCCAGAACCCGGACTGCAGATGCGCGATGGGTCATTGAGGGCTTTTCCATCTCGCTCACCCGCCGCGACGAGGCGACATTTGACGCATCAGCGTCAATTTCGGCCGAGGAGATGCTGTGATTGAGGCGGTTTTTCACGACGCTGGCACCACACCGCGCGTCGTAAGTGGCGGTGTGCCAGGCATGACCCGTCTGCGGTGGCGCCAACTGGATATGGAGGAGAGCATCCGGGAGAGCAACGCCGAAACGCGGCTGCCAGTCATCAATGCCGGCGTGCGCGACGCTGGTTATGTGCGCCTAAGACCGTGGCCCGGTATCGTCCCCAAACATGCGCCGCTTGATCATTATTACGTCAACGAGGGGTTTCGGATCGACCTCAAACAGCGTTCAAACATCACCCAATCGTGGAGTCCGGTACCGGAGGGCCAGCTCCAGTATACGGGCCGCGATCGCGCGCTGGACCGAAATCAGTGGCGCGCCGCCGCCATGCTCACGCCCGCCGAGATGCGCGCGCTCGAAGCGGCGGTGCCGGCCGATTGGATCCGGCTGCCGTTCGACAACGAGCCGAGATTCGGCGCCCAAATGTCCGCCGCGTGGTACGGGCTGCAGGCGTCGCGATTTTCGCTCGCGTTGCCGGACAATGATCTGTGGACACCATTTGACCTCACGGTGCCGGATCGGTACCACTGGGTCGGCGATGATGGATCCACGGTTGATGGGCAGCGATATTTCGGGGATTTTGGCGACCGATCGCGCGTGACGATCTATCTGCGGCCGCGTCGCTGGCGCTGGTTTGCGCGAGTTATCGCGCATTTTTGGATCGTAACCGGGTTTGAATATGCGATCAACGATGAGGTTTTTCTCAAGGTGTATTACGACAGACCGCCATTTTTCCCGGTGCGACATGAGCTGCCAAGAACTCGCGGGAATGCGCTGATTTTTCACCAGTATTCCGGAATGCTTGATTACGACCCAGGCATTGAACGCGCCTTTCAATTATCGCGAGCATTCGGCGAATTGCAGAGCGAAATTGTGCAACAGCAATATTTTTCATTGTGCGTAAGTTACATTTTATCAAGCGTTGAGCCTGCGGCTGTGAGTATTCAGCGGGCATCGCCTCGGCGTGGCGAGGTGGTGTGCGGCATCGGCATCCGGGATCAAGCGTCGGGCGCCGAATCGCGGGCGTGGGCGGTACAAATGGTAGATTTGTCCAGCGTGTATCCGCTGCAAACCATTTCCACATTTTGGGCCAATTTTTGGACATAAAAGGGGGGCCAGCATGGCAAAACAGGACCCTGCAGAACGACTGGCTGCGGCGGCGGAGCGCATCGCAAAATCGCTGGCCGAACTCGTTGAATTGCAGCGCGGCGCAGGCGATGCGCGAGCGCGTATGGCCGCGGCAACAATACCGGAAACGCCAGCTACGCCGCTGGCGAGTCTTTCAGAACCGGTGGCACAGCTCGCCCAGGCCGTGAGCAATATCGCGGCGACAAACGCGCAACTCGCCGCCGAACGGCGTGAGATGCGAAAGCTAAAAGAGCGCGAACTCGCTGAGCTATTAGAGGATACGCGACGTGTCGGTGCGATGGGTCCACGTTAACGCGCTCGTCGAGGCGCGGCGATTCGGCGTGGATTTTGTCCGCGTCGGCGAGTCGCGCGTCATTGACGCTGAGCTCGTGGCCGACGCTGATGCGCCTGAGGTGCGCCTCGCCGCCACGGCGGCCGGCTGGATCGCGATATCGACCGACGGCGGGACGACGTATCACGCGCTCGGCACCGACGTACGGGCCGGGCTGGATGTGGGGCCCATGGTTAGGGGGCAGCGCAAAGCTGTGAAAATTAGGGTTACACCGCCCGCGCCTTTTAGACAGCGGAGGATCGGCCTGCTGATAGGAGGTGGCACGTGATGAGGCTGACGCGCATCATGGGAGAGCGCATACGACGTGCACCGTGGCTCGGCGGGTCCATTGCGGCTGCGCTGGTGCTCGGCACATCATGGGCCATCGCCGAGGGCCTGGCGGTCGTTGATGGTGCGGCGAGCCCGTCGTGGCAGACGCTGGCCGTCAGCGTACTGGCCGTGATCAGCGCATGGCTGCAATATCAGGCCCGGCGCGCCCAGATCACGACGCAGCGCTCACAGGAGGCAATCGAGCGGGCGATTGACAGACTCGCCGAGACGGTCCGCGTACAGGGCGAGCGGCTGGCCCGTCTGGAGGGCCAACATGCTGCGCATCACGCGCAGCATCTGGTGGATTTTATGGATCGGCATCGATGACACGCCGAATTGCGTTGTGTGTGCTAATTTTGGCAGCCCAAAATCTCGCGGCGATGACGACGGGCGTCATCACATCACGTCCGCCGGCGCCGCACGACGGCCGGCCGATAAACTTTGTACAGGGGGCCGCGCCTGTATCGCTCGGTGGTGCGACGATTTTGCTATTTACAACAGCGGGTGCGTGTTGTTTCGCGCCTGGTGATGGGGCGTGGGAGGGCATATATGTGTACCACCAGCGCCAGTGGTATCCGCTGTGGGCCGCCGATGATTGGGGCGCAAATTCGCGCGATGAGCACGAGGTCACTTACGCGAGTCCGGTTGTGTGGGATCATCCACGGGGGCCACTGTGGTTTGCCGCATACGCGGCGACGCGCGCATCCACAATTGGTCAATCGCGTCGTGTACACATCGGTTTTGCGGCGACCCGGTTGCATCCCCTACAACGGTGGCCGATTAGGGCGGCTGAGTGGATTCGTCCGGCCGGCCCCGATGTTTGGGGCATTTTCCCGATCGCTCTGCTCGCCGGCGGAAACAACACGCTCACACTCTGGGCGTGGGATCACAGCGCGCGCGCCGTGATCATGTACATCGTGGACGCAGATGCGCGCGCATGGCCACGTCGAATTGCCACGTTTGCGGGCGTCGGCCCCACCGACGTACCGCCCGCACTCACAGATATTGCGCGCGGCGCCGACGGGTGGCTGTATGCGCTCGAGGGACTGTCGCACACGACCGACGTGGTACGCGAGTGGGTGTCGCGACCAGCCTGGGGTGTCCCGACTGGTCAGCACTGGGAGCTGTCCGGTCGCACATGGTCACATCCCGGTGGCACTACGTTTGACTGCGGTTATACGCGAGATGTGCATGGCGCGTTGATCGAGCCACGCCTTGTGGTGTGCAACTGGTCACCGCAGGGGGTATATGCCGACACCGGCGCGTGGGTGTTACGGTGGTTTGCGGATCCCGGGGCTATCATACCTCCCGACTGGGTGGAGCGTCCGCCCGCGCGGACAATACGCCGTGGAGGACAATAAGTGACGCCCGCAAATCGCGTTTTGCATTATAATCTCGTTGCATCATACGGCGAGCTTATCGGGGTGAGGGCGTTTTCGGACCTACATCTCGATGAGAGTCTTGTCCGCTGGAGCGACCTCAAGCGATTGGCGGATCACGATGCCGCGCGCGGCGTAAAATATGCACTGGGTATTGGCGACATCGCAAACCTCGTTTTTCCGACGGACCTGAAGCGATTTCGGCAAAGCGTGCTGCCAAAACAGCTACAAGGCCGCGATGCGTGGATGGATGAAACAATCGACTATGTGGCAAACAAATTGCGCGAACTGGGTTACACGTGGATTATGCTAACTCCAGGCAATCATGAGGATGAAATTTTAAAACGTCACGGCGTGAATGTGACGAAAATTTTGACGGAGAAACTCGGTTGCATGTACGGCGGCTATTCCGGCGTTCTCGACATCCGACACACGTTTAAATCGACGAAACAAACGCCGGTTGGGAACGCAACGGTGCGCATTTTGTGGCATCATGGCGCATGGGGCGGGCGTCTCGCGAAAGGCTATAATGGCGCATGGCCCTACTTTGCACAACACGATCATTGGCACTTTGCCCTTTATGGTCACAACCATGCGGCGCGACACGACACCGAAATTCGCTGCCGCGTTATGGGATCACGTCTCGTGCAGTACAGATGCCATCTCGTTAACCTCTCGTCGGCTGTTGCAGCGTACTCCGATGACGCATCAATCACGCATTACGCGGAGCGACATGGATATCTGCGCACGCCATGCGCGCCGGCGGTTTTGTGGTGGAAAATCGTACGGCCGCACCGCAAACATGGCAGCGAGCAGCATACGGAGATACTAACCCATGTCGAACAGTGAGAGGCTCCCTCCGATGTCCGAATCAGAAAACTGGCACCCGTTAAAACACGATTTGTTTCGAAAAATACTCGATTTCACGCTAAAATGGGAAGGTGGTTATGTTAATGATCCGCACGATCCTGGCGGTGAAACGAAGTTCGGGATTTCGAAGAAAGCCTTTCCTGACATCGATATACCATCGCTGACGTATGACCAGGCGGCCCTGATTTACTGGCAGCATTATTACACGCGGGCGGGCTGCCTCGGCATGATTCCCCCAAAGGCGGCGGCGGTATTTGACACCGCCGTTAATTGTGGTGTTCGGCGTGCGGTTATGTGGTCACGTTTGGGGCCGTGGCAGGAGGTCTTAAAACGACGAGAGAAGCATTACACCACGATTATCACAGAAAACCCGGCGCTGGCGCGGTTCCGGCGCGGGTGGACCAATAGGTTGGCCGCCCTTGTAAATTTCTGCGCGCAACTGGAGGCTGAGTGGGTGTCGTCAGGTGGTAATCGAGACGCATAATAGAGGCTGGAGGGACGATGTTGATATTCGGTTTTGGCCTAATAATCGGCGCTGTGCTAGGCTGGCTTTTGGCCGGGAAATTCCCCTTCCTGGCGCAGCAGCACGTCCACAAGCTGGAGGCGTGGTGGATCCGCTTTAAGATCCGCAGGAAGGTGTACTAAAATGGACGCGATTTTCACGGTGGCGATTGTCGAGTTGGTGCGGTTGACTTTGCTGGCGCTTTTTCTCGAGCGGGCGCTTGCACTGGTGTTTGAGAGTAAGCCGTGGGTTAAGCTGTTCGACGGAAAGGGATTAAGCCCATTTGTGGCGTTTGCTGTTGCATTCTCGTTGTGTACGAGATGGCAGGTCGACTCGGTTGGGGCTATCGCAGCTGCTGGCCGCGCCGAGGCGGTCTACAGCGTCGGTGGAGCGGTTATTACCGCGATGATCCTCGCGGGCGGGAGCAAATTGGTCATGGGCTTATGGCGCACGGTGCGCAGCATCCAGGCGGGAGCGCAGCGATGATCCCCGTGCCCCCAGGGGCGCTCTCCCGATGGGTCGCAGGGGTGCTCATGGTAGCGATGGTGGGTGCGTGGGCCGGGTGGTCGATCCGTGGGCATATCGCCGACACAGCCGCGCGGCGCCTCCAGGCGCGGATTGAGCATCTCGCCATAACGACCGAGGTGCTCACGCAGCGCGCGTCAGCATGTCAGCGCGAGTACGAGACCGCGCGGCAGAGCGCCGCAGCGCTCGAGACGGCGCTCGAGCGCCAAAATGCGGCGATTGCGCGGTTGCGGGAGGCCGTCGTCGCGGCGGAGACGCGGGCGAGAGATGTGATGGCGCGGCTGGCGGCGTACCTGGCGACGCCGACGCCGCAGGTCGACATTACGCCGGCGACATGCGATGCGATGGTCGAGCAGGCGCGACTCGCCGCCTTGGGGTCGTCATGATCACCGCCGGCGCACCGCGTCGGCTGGCGGTGGCGATGACGGCGGTCATCGTCGGCGCGGCATGCCGCACTGCGGCACCACCGCCGCTGCCATGTCCGCCATGTGCGCCCGAGGTGCGGGTGGTCGAGGTGACCGTGCCGGTGCCGGTGCCGTGCCACGTCACCATCGTGCCTCCGCCGGCCGAGCGTCTGCCTGGCGTGGCGCCGGGTGATACGCGCGCCACCCTGGAGGCGCTGGTGGCGGATCTGTTGGCATGGCGTCGCGCGTACACGGCACAGCGCATCGCCGTGGAGGCGTGCGCCGACGCGCCAGGCGGGCCTAGGATCGACGATCGGCCCTCGGGTGGGCCCACCCCCCCACCCAGATAGGGAAAATCGATTCCAGGGCCGTTTCTGTGCGTTCGCGCGCGGACGCCAGCGACAAAAAGCCCAGGGAGCTCGGCCCCCTGGGCGAAATGGAGGGCCCGGTACGCGCTAGTGCGCTCGCCGGGCCCAGGTAATGGCCTCCTCTAGCCGGCTGAGGCTGTATTCGGCGTCGTTGATGACGCCGGCAATCTCAGCGGCGATCCTCCGCAGCGGATCATCATTGCCGCGCGCCGCGCGCAAAATCAGCCGGCGCGCTAGGCGCAGCCGGCTAATGTCAGCGCGCAGCGCATCGGCACTGCGCGCTGCGCGGGCGCGGCCGGCGGCCGATCCGGCCGCCAAGCCCTCCGCTAGTCCTAGTAGTACCTCCTCACTGACCATACCGCCTCCTTTCTGCGCCGCCATCGGCGCTTATCTGGCAGGACCATGCATGTTTTGGGCCTGGCTGCGTGCAACTCGCGCGTGGTGGCGGTGACGTCCTGCGACACCAGATGGCCATGTCGTACCACGTACGCGCGGCGCCACGCATCGCGGCGGCGATGTCGCGCGACACGCCGTGTGACACGCACAGCGTGCTGCATGTGTCGGGTTTTGCCCCCCCCCACACCCCCCCCAAAAC
>Ga0308389_1000365_pt1 | contig 34182 bp, 29 predicted proteins | sample Hotspr2Sample148_FD_202362 | JGI IMG/M metagenome (GOLD analysis project Ga0308389, IMG submission 202362) | Hot spring phototrophic mat microbial communities from Mushroom Spring, Yellowstone National Park, Wyoming, United States - 20040719_148 ... | reverse complement strand
GAAACAAACGCCCAACATTGCTCTTCGCCATTGACTTTGAAGGCAATCCACCCACTTTTGCTTGCCCAATATCGCCCGTGCCAAGCCGTTCTGTTCAGCATTTCTTGGCGCAATGGCACAAACGTTTCTTGTGAGTTTTCTTGTATGAACACACGTGGCGACTCCAACACCGTTTGAACTCTGAACTCAATCGGCTCATGCACGATGGAAATGGTTGGAACGCTTATCGCTCTCTCGCTTGTCTGTTTTGCGATTGCTGAAAAAAGATGCGCCCAATACGCCGCATAAACAGAGGGCTTCCCCGCCAACTTCCATTGATACGCATTTTGAACAAGGCTAATTGCAATTCTCCCAAATCCTTTTTGATGAAATGCGGCAACGCTCCGACCGTCTGAATCTTGAAGAAGCGATTGCCCGCCAAAGTCTGACTCGATTGAAAAGGCTTCAAGCGTAATCGGCGGCGACTTGAAGTGCTTGCCCCTGACCGATTGCTCTCTTGGCTCTTGCAGACGAAATCGGAACGGCTGAAAAAAGTTGAGCGATGACTCCTGCCGAAAGATGCTATCTATTTCCGTGATGAATACGCCCAACCCTTCTTGCGCAACGGCATTTTCCAACGCCCTTCGCTCCGACGGCGTGAGCATTGAAAGCGTTTCTCCATCAATCATCACCACATCAAAGCGTGAAAGCACTTTGCGCGAGAGTGGCGAGAGCGATTGACTTTGCATATTCCAAAACTCCTCTCGGTAGCGTGCCTTTGCGACCATCATGCGCACAGCAAAACGATAACCGTTTTCTGTCAGAAAATTTTTCAGATACTTTATTTCAAATGTTGGCTTGGATTGCAACACGAGAATCGAGAGCGGCTGATGCGGCACAACCACTGCGCCCCACTTTTCCTCTTTGCCATCAAGCACGAGCGAGAGATTCAGTTTCCCTAACTGCTTCGGCGTGAACGAAAATTCAAATCGAGTTTCTTCTTTCAAATTTGTAAGCGAATCAACGGCAATTTCATTTGCTTTGAAAATCAAGCGTTCAAAATTTCCTCGAACAAGTCCTTTCACAAGCAAGCGTTCACCGATAACGACCGTCGGTTTTGATTCCAATTCAACAATGCCTTTCGGCGGTTCTGATTGATGAAACACAAGTAGATGCCCGCGAAGCCTTGTTAAATCGGCTTGATTCAGCCCTTGTCCGAAAAGGTGAATCTCACTTTTTGGAAAATGTCTTGCAATGAATCCTGCATCTTGAATGTGCTTCGCTTGATTTTTGCTATTGAGCGTGAAGACTTCAAACGATTTTGATTGCATCAAAGAATCAACGGTTTCAGGCGGAAGTGGGTCGGTGAGCAACGCGATTTTCTTTTGCAGTGGCTCATGCAGTCGCGCAGGTTCAAGCCCCAAGAGCGCGAGCGCAAGAATTGCGATAAAGTTTAATCCCAAACGAAGTCCCAAGCGTTTATTCGGAACGCGCCTCAATTCTCTCACCACACACCACACAAAAAGCACCGCACAAAGCGAAAGCACAACGGCGATTTGCCAACTTTCCGCTTGAAACACCATCGTCATTAGGGTTTCTCGTTCAGCGATTGGAAATAACGCTCCGTCACTCGTGATGATGATAATCGCCGTTGGGTTGCGAACTGCATCGGCAGTGGAAGTATCTGGCTTAATGCGTGTTGAATCATACGAACATTCTTTTCTGACGGCACTTGTCTTGACTTTGCTTCACTAATGACTTCGCGAAATGCGTGCAATGCTGATAAGTGTTTGAAATCACCTTCAAGTGCGATTTGCGCAACTTGTTTTCCTGCTTCTTCAAGCAAGTTAGTTTCATTGTTGGAAAGTTTTTTAGGCATTTCGGAAAGAAGTGCCAGCGTGCGTTTGATGACTTCGAGCGAATCTTTTTGAGTGCGCATTTCAACCTTTCGGATTGATTGGATTTTGGAATTATCGCCTGAAAGGCGCAATCGTGCTTCATCAATCGGCGTAGGCTCGAAGCCTGATTTTTCAACATAGATGCGTGCCTCTTGTTGAAGTTCTTTCAAGAGTTGCAAGGCTTTGTATTCGTGAGGCAAGGCGCGTTCAGGCTCGACAAGGCGCAAGAATTTTTCCGCTTCCCACATCTCGGCGAGTGTGGCTTTGAGTTTTTGCTTGATAGGTTCAGAGAAAAAGGTTGCCGCTTCTTCAAGGTCGTGTCGGTGCATATAGGGTTCAACGAGAGCCTCAACGCTTTGAGTGGGCGGTGTTTGTTCGTTGTGATTATGTCCGTCATCTATTTTTGGCGCACGCTTCAACGCTTGATTTTGCAGTTTGATAATCGGATTTGAAGACGTGTCGCGCATGGTTTTTGAGAGTCGCTCGTTTTCACTTTCGCCGATACTTATCGCTAATTCTTCGCCAAGAAATTTGCCGTAGCGCAACCGCAAGACTTTTTGGTCAATCCCTAAATTTTCGCTTCGCGTTCTGAACGCCAACGGTTCAAGCGATTTCTTTTCAGCAATCAACTTTTCTGTGTCGATGATGAGTTGCCGCTGACTGCGGAAGTAGGCAGGAAGGCGCAAAAGAGGCATTGCGATAGTTTCACTCGAAGCCGATTGAAGCGTGTCTAAAATTTTTGCGAAGCAGGTTTCAGAGTGCGTTCGATTGGACTTTGGCTCGTGATTATCAAAGGCTTCAATGAAAAAGTAGAGTTCATCGCCGTAGGTCAAGTCGTAGGATTTCAAATCTAATTTCGTCTCGTAGTGTTCAATGCGGTTTTCAAGGATTGACTTGGCGTAAAGTCGGAGCGTATCGCTTTTGAACTTAACCGCTTCGCCTTTGCCTTTGGCTGTGGTCAGAACGAGATTGACCTTTTGGATTTTGTAATCATCGCTGATTGCGGCTTTGATGAAGAGCGTTGCGGAATCGGGCGATGAAAATTCTGTGCGAGCAGGAGGCATAATCACACTCACAACGGGCGGCAAATCCTTTTGCACTTCTATCGTGCCAATCCTTGAAATGAGCGTGTCAATCGTGAGCGTGTAGAGTTCGCTTTGTTTCGCAGTCATTTCAGCACGATACGTGCGCTCTGATTCCTGCTTGAAGCGAAGCGTATCGCCAGAAATCGTTGTGAGAGATACTTGCTCACATTCGCGTGTGAGTTTCAATTTCCAAGAGAGTTGCGCATGTTCTTCGGCAATGATGTCGATCGAAGATTGAACGCGCGTTGGCTTCAAGGTGTATGCAGGCGGCATAATTTGCACTTCAATCTTTGCAATCGTGAGTTGTGAGGCACTCATTTGAATAGGCGATTCAGATGAATGAATTTGCTTTGATGGCGTTTTAGGAATGATGATAATGAGCGATGAGAGCAAAGCACTTGCACCAAGCCACAGAAGTCTTTTTCGCCACTCGTTTGGAAGCACGCGCTTCACATCTTGCTTTTCCAACCACTCCGCTACTTTTCGCCGTTGAAGCCGTGCAAGAAACGGCAGGTCATCAGGCGCGTTGAGCAAAAGTTCTGCGCTGTGTTCGAGTTCAGGTCGGCGATTGAGTTCACAAATCAGTTGCGTCGTTGTGGTTTGATACTTCTCACGAAAGAATGCAAAAAAAATCACAAGTGATGTTGCCGTCATCGTCAGCGCATCGGTTTCGCTTAAAGTGCGCAACGCCAACGCACCGAGTAAGAGCGATAGCGCAAGGCTACTCAAAACCGCATTGCGGCGCAAGATTTTTCGCCATTCCTTGTCTATTCTTTTGAGAAGGCTATCCATCGTTCAAGTCCAACAAGAAGAGTTACAAGAATCCAAATTGGGAACATCAGCGATGTGCGTTGTTCATTGCTCGTGTGGTGTTCGTGGCGCGTGATTGGCATTGCCATCTCACTTGATACTTTTCGGCGGTCGTTTTCGCTTGTGCTTTCAGGGAGCAAGGTTTCAGCGAGCGTGTGAACGAAATGTTCATCTAACAGCGATTCTGCCGAAAAGCCTGTTGCATCAAGGTAGTTCAGGTGTTTGAGTGGTTTGCGCTTGCATAACCAAATGATTTTTGCTTCGCTCTTCTCTTGCCATTCCGTTTCTTTTTTCACTTCCACTGAAATTTTGGTCGGCGAAAATTGTGCGATTGCTTTGACGGCGCGTTCAAAGTAAGGAAGCACATTTGCGAACTGCTCATCATAGACAATGCACCACGATTCTCTTTTCGTCAGTGAGAACCACTTTTTTTCATTTGGATTTGAGATGAGCGATACGCCAATGCTATCGCCTTGCTTTATGAGTTCAATCGGCGGAACAACGCTTGATTTATCGGGCATTGCGGCAATAAGATGTTCAAAGCGTGTTTCATTCGGCGAACTGACTGCGATAATGATAAAGAGCGAATCATCTGAAAGTTGTGAAATGCGTTCAATCCACGCAGTTTCTTCTGCACCAGTTTCAATCCACTGCACTTGGCGCGAGAGCGTTGGTCGCGTTCCTTGAAATGAACTTTCTCGCAGAGATGATGCGACAAAAAACGCCAGCGTATCTCGATTGATTTTATCGGCTTCGGCAAGAAGCGACCACATATCCATTCGGGCGTTTTCTTGTGTCGTGCGCGAAGTTGTGGGGAAATTGGGTTCAAGAAAGCGCATATCGTAGCCTGCTTTAACGAGTGAATCTATCGTCTTTTGAAATTCGGTTGATTGGGCTTCGAGCGAGAAAGTTGGCTCAATCAAAATCCAACCCTTCTCGGAAGCCCTGTATTTACAAGCAATTTCAGGCATTGTAATCAAAAACGAAAGCAGTACGAAAATCAATGCGCGTAATGCAAACAGCCATGCCTCGTGAAATGTTATGCGGCGAAACATTTGGCTTTCAGTTTGCTTCAAAAATTTTACGCTTCCGATTTTTATTCTTCTTGGATTGTTTTTTGAAAAGAGATGAACGGCAATCGGAATAATCAACAGAAAGAGCGACCACAGATAAATCGGATAGAGCAAGGTCATTTCGGAAGGCGATTTCTTATGGTTAAAAATTTTCGCAAGGCGTTCTCTATCGGCTCTTGAATTAGGAACCGTTGATAGGCAATTCGCTCCGCTTGCATTGATTTTTCAAGGGTTTTCAGCCGATTGCGAAACGCCGTTTGATACGGTGCTTTGGCGATTTCCGCATTGACTTTCACTCGTTCACCCGTCTCTAAATCTTCGAATTCAATCTCGCCTTTGTAATTGAATTCAAATTCATTTGCTCCAATGAGATGAAAGAGCAAAACATCATTTTTCAATCTTGCATATGCGTTGAGCGTGGAAAGAATTTCGTCGGTGTGTTCGTTCATATCGCTGATGAAAATGGTGATTTCGCGTCGTTTGGAGCGCGAGAGCAATCCATCGAGTTGGGTTCGCTCCGCCCATTTTCCTTGTGGGGTAAGCGTTTCTAAGGTGCTAAAAATTTTTTTGAGTTGATTCTTATCGTGATGCGCAGGCACGTGCGTGATGTGAGTTTGTACGGCGTAAAGTCCGATTGCGTCGCCTTGTTGGTGCGCGAGATAAAAAAGTGAGGCGGCGAGCCATCGTGCGTAATCAAATTTTGTAATGCCGTCTTCTTCGTGTTGCATTGAGGCACTTGCATCGAGCAGAATCCGCACGGCGACACTCGTTTCCACTTCGGAATTGCGCACAAAAAATTTATCGGAACGCGCCACCAGTTTCCAATCAATTTGCCGCACATCGTCGCCAAGTTGATACGGTCGATACTCACTGAACTCTAAGCCTGCACCGCTTCGTTTGCTTTGATGCAATCCAAGCATAAAGCCGTCAACGACTGTTTTTGCAATCAAATTCAGCCCTTTAAGGCTTGCAAGTAGTTTCGGCGACACCTGACGCAACGCCATTGCCCTTGTTTTATTCTTGTTATTTTCAATCACTGACAATACTCAATTTTCGTATTTTCGCGCTCAAAATTTTACAACCCATGTTCACAGACGCACACGCACACCTTTCGTTTCCGCAGTTTGATGAAGACCGAGATGCCATCATCGCGCGGCTTCAAGAGAGCCAAGTTTCTATTCTCATTAATCCCGGCACGAATGTTCAAACGAGTGAAGGAGCGATTGCGATAGCACAAGCCTTGCCGTTTGTTTATGCGAATGTCGGACTTCACCCCGGCGATGTTAATCATTTCGATATGAATGATTTAGAGAAATTGGAATCCCTTTCATATTGCGAGAAGGTTGTTGCGATTGGCGAAATCGGATTGGATTATCACTACCCCGACCATAACAAGTCTATTCAAGAAACGTGTTTTCGCGAGATGTTGCGTATGGCGAAGCGGCGCGATTTGCCCGTCGTGATTCACACCCGCGATGCGTGGGCGGATACATTCAGAATTTTGGAAGAAGAGAAATCGTCTAACCTTCGCGGCATGATGCACTGCTTTTCAGGCGGCATTGAAGAAGCGCAACGCTGTTTGAAGTTGGGGTTTAAGATTTCAATTCCCGGCACCATCACCTTCAAGAAATCAACCTTGCCCGAAGTGGTTTCCGCCCTTTCGCTTGAAGACTTGCTCACAGAAACCGATTGCCCTTGGCTTGCGCCAACGCCTTATCGTGGCAAACGCAATGAGCCTGCATTTGTGGTTGAAGTCGCAAAGAAAATTGCCGAAATCAAAGGCGTTGCGGTTGAAAAAGTGGCTGAAAAGGTTTATGCAAACTTAACCTCCTTGCTTCAACTCCAACCATTAAACTAAATGACATAACCTATGTTGCAAATTATGCATCGTTAGTAGCAAGCATTGCAAATACAGGTCGACAAGAAAAGTGTTAACCTTAACGGAAAGATAAATGAAAGAAAAAGTCATATTTAATTGGAGTGGCGGTAAGGACTCCGCCTTTTGCTTGTATAAAATCTTGCAGACTCAGCAATACGACATAATGTGTTTGCTAACAAGCATTAGTGAAAAATATCAACGAATTTCAATGCACGGTGTAAGAGTTGAGTTGTTGGAAATTCAAGCAATAAGAATCGGACTGCCGTTAATAAAAATGCAAATACCTGAAATGCCGACAATGGAAAGTTACGAAAAGATAATAGCAATAACTTTGACAGAATTGAAAAACAAAGGAGCAACAGCATCTGTCTTCGGAGACATTTTCTTGGAAGATTTACGGAAGTATAGAGAAGCCAAATTATCCGAAATAAATTTAAAAGGTATTTTCCCATTGTGGAAAATCCCAACCGACAAACTTATCCGAGAATTTATTGATTTAGGATTCAAAGCAATTATTACTTGCGTAAACGAAAAATATTTAGATAAAAGTTTTGTGGGAAGGGTAATTGACTATGATTTTCTAAAAGACTTGCCCAACAATGTTGACCCTTGCGGAGAGAATGGAGAGTTTCACAGTTTTGTTTTTGATGGACCAATCTTCAAAGAACCGATTTTATTTGAAAAAGGAGAAATTGTCTATAAAAAATACACCCCTGCAAAACAAGAAGACAATTCAACATATAACTGTAACACCACAGATAAAGATAATCAGAGCAATCCATTTGAAAATGGTTTTTGGTATTGTGACTTATTAGTGAAGCAGACAGTTTAACAAAAATATAACATTTGCTACATATGTTTTGCGTCAGGCGGGGTGAAACTTCGGTAAGATTTTTATTTCGCTATGCCCTCTGTTTTTGTTGCGCATGTTTTTCGCAAAGCGTTTTCACCAAGTTGGCGAGTTTGTCTGCGGCGGCTCGGCGTGTATATTTTCTAACAGCATCAGGGTTTCCTTGCCAAAGTTTTTCTCCATTCCAAAACGCATCGTAGTAGTGAAGTATTGCCGATTCTATTTCAGAGGGGTTACGAAAATTTGCGACAATTCCTGCATTGGTTTCGCGAATCAAGGTTGCGATTGCACCTTCTAATGCTAATGTAATCACAGGGCGCAATGTGCCAATATATTCATAGACTTTTCCCGGCACAATCTCTTCGCTTCCTTCGGCATCATCAACCACAAGCAAGAGCGCGTCCGATTTTAAGAGTTCTTTAATGCTCTCGCTATGTGGCATATAGCCTTTGACTTCTACTACGCCGTAGAGTTCTCTATCTTCAAAGAGTGGAAGCAAATTTGCGCCGAAGCGTCCAATAAAGTTTAGTTTAATTTTTTTGGGGTCAATTTTGCTTTGTGCAATAAGCGATTTAACGGCATCAAGAAAGGGTTTTGGTGAGCGTTTTCCATACATAGAACCAGTGTAAGTGATAGTGAATCGCTCATTTTTTGGAAAAGTCAGTACGGGAATATCGGCATCATCAAATCCGTTTTCAATATGCACGATTTTAGAAGCATCAATATCAGGATATTTTTTTTGAAAATCTTTTCCGATACCCTTCCATGCAACTTCCATTATATCACATGATTGATAGACACTCCGCTCTAAATAGGCATCAATTTTTTTTGCGATTCCATATCGTACAGGCGTTGAGAGAAATCCTGTCCAAGGGTCTCGGAAGCCTGCAATCCAAGGTAGGCGCGTTTTTTTTGCAAGTGATTTAGCAATAAGTGCGGTTGTATAAGGCGGTGATGAAGAGTAGAGGCAATCTATTTTTTCTTCGGCAATAATTTTTAGGGCGCGCGCTTTTGCAATCGGAAGCCAGCCAATTCGCGCATCGGGAATAAAAAAATTACTTCGCACAAATTCTGCAACTTGTTCAGCAAAGGTTCGCTTTTCGCCTGGCTTTGGAATGTTATTGACATCGACAGGTGCATCAGGCGGTTTACCTGTAAGTTTGCGATAGAGTGTGTAAGGCTCAAAAATTTTGGTGCGATAGATTTTTATAGATGAGGGAATGTCATTTAATAGCGATTCATCACGCGTTGGAAAATCGCCGTCCTGAACGGTTAGAACAATCGGTTCGATATTAAACTCGCGCAAATACTTCACAAACTTCAAGACACGCTGAACTCCTGCCCCGCCCGATGGCGGAAAGTAGTATGTGATGACAAGTAGTTTTTTCAATAAAAGAAAAAACTTTTGGTTCTATGTAGCAAGGTTGGCTTTTGTAATCCAAAAGTCGCTGTAATCTTCTCGCACAATGAGATTTACTAACCGCATTTTCGCCATTTCTAAAACGGCTAAAAATGTAACGACTACTGTCATTCGGTCAGCAAATTCTTCGATAGTTTTCATGAATGAAATTTGAACATACTCGTCTAATTTTTTAAGTAGATATTCAGTTTGCTGTTCAATCGTAACAGGAATTTTTTTGATTTCGTGAACGGTAATTTTGGGCATGTTTTTCATTGCTGTTTGGTAAGCGCGAATTAAATCGAAGAGCGTTGGGCGTTTGGTTTCATCTTCAATTTCAGTTGCTTCGATATGCTCAAAGGTCAGGCGGGGAAAGAGTTTTCGGCGGTCTTCTTCTAAGAGTTGCATGCTGAGCGACACTTCCTTAAATCGTTTATACTCTAACAGTTTTTGCACGAGTTCGGTGCGCGGGTCAAATTCATCTAACTCGCCTGCGGGCACTTCGGGGCGCGGCAAGAGCATCTTTGCCTTAATGCTCATCAAGACTGACGCCATATAAATAAAATCTGCCGCAACTTCAAGATTAAGTTCCTGCATTGTGGCGAGGTATTCCATAAAACTTTGCGTGATGTGGGCAATCGGAATGTCGTAAATATCTAACTCATCGCGCTTGATAAAAAATAAAAGAAGGTCTAAGGGACCTTCAAATTCACTCAAAGAGACTCGATACATTTATTGGCACTGAATTAAGGTAATTTACCTGCCAAAGAGTTTTTTGGCGGCACGGAGTTTATCGCGCCACCAGTTTGTTTTTTCAGTTACGCCTTTTTCTACCAGTTGCGGCGCAACTTCCTTTGCCACATATGCAACATTTTTCAAAGGTTGCACACGGTAAGTGCGGGCGCGGTTCATTGCCGATTGAATGGTTTTATCTAAATCTTCAACGGCACACGGTTTGACATGGTAGCGATACACTTGGAACTCGTTGATAGATTTAATTGCCAGCAGGGCATCACGTACTTGGGTCAGCAAAATGATAACGATGTTTGGATATTCTTGCTTAACTGCATGTAAAAAGTCAATTCCATCTTCGCTGTTTAAATTGAGGTCAGTTAGCATCACATAGATATCGTGCTTTGAAAGTTGGTCGAAGGCTTCTGTGATAGAAGATGCTGGATAGACTTGGTACTTTTTGCCAAACACTTGTGTCATGGTTTGGAGTTGCTCTTTGTTGAACTCGACGATAAGCAAGCCTTCCTTTTGACCGCTTGGCGGGGGTGGTGGCACTTCTTCTTCTTGCTCAATAATTTCAGTGGGTTCTACGCCGCTGGTGCGCATAATATCGGCTTTGCTGGGATAGAGCTGCCCAACCTTTTGCGCAATGTCGACGGCAGCACCGACTGTATCGCGCAGTTGGTCAATCTTCCACGGCTTTGTGAGAAAGCGGAAGACTTCGCCTGAGTTCACCGAGTTCATAATTGCGTCGAGGTCACTGTATCCTGTTAGCAAAATGCGAATGGTGCTTGGGCTAATGGTTTTAATCACACGCAAAACTTCATGTCCGAGCATGCCAGGCATGCGCTGGTCGGAAAGAACCACATGAATGTGGTTTTGTCGGACAATTTCAATTGCGTCTTTGCCGTTTGTTGCCGTGAAGATGTTGTATTGCCGACGGAACGTTGCCGAAAGCGATTGAAGCACAAGCGGTTCGTCATCGACAAGTAAGATGTTGATGTTTGATTCGGTCGCCATAATTTAATTCTTCTTGTTTGGAATCCAGTTTAGTTCAATGCTGGCGTGCTTTCGCTGAAGACTTTTTCAGCTTTCTCTTGTCTGCCTTGCATCGGTAAGTAGATAAAGAAATCCGTTCCGTGTCCCACTTTGCTTTTAACGGTGATTCTGCCGTTATGTCCTTCTTCAATAATTTTTCTCGAGATGGACAGCCCAAGCCCTGTGCCTTTACCAACAGGTTTCGTTGTAAAGAATGGGTCAAAAATCTTGTTAATTATTTCAGGTGGAATCCCTTTACCGTTGTCTGAAATTTGCACAACGGCTTCGTTTTTTTCAACAAATGTTTTCAAACGCAATACACCTTCCCCTTTCTCTTCGCACGCGTGCGCCGCGTTGGTAATGATGTTCAAAAACACTTGATTGAGCTGAGCAGGCGCACAGACAATATCGGGAATTTTGCCATAATCTTTTACAACGGTCATGTGCCGTTTTAAGATGTGGTTGGCAATTACCAGTGTAGAATCCAAGCATTGATTGATGTTAGCAAGTTGCGTGGCAGTTTGGTCTAGGCGTGAGAAATTACGTAGGTTGACAATGAGTTCTTGCATTCGGTCTAATCCTTCTAATGAATTGGCAATCATCATTGCGTTTTCATCGACCAAACCGATTTTTTCGATGTTTTTTAGCTTTTCAAGCGTTGCGGGGATTTGCTTTTCGACCTCACTGTAATTTCCAGCCACTAGACTCTTTAAGACTGCTGTACTTGCCACAATGGCTTCTTGAAACTCACGGTCGTTTTCGCGGATGATTTCAATGTTATTTCTCACAAAACCAAGCGGCGTGTTCATCTCGTGCGCAAGTCCCGCAACCATCTGACCGAGCGATGCCATCTTTTCGCTCTGAATGAGTTGGGTTTGAGACTCACGAATAATTTTCGCTTGTTTGCGTAGTGAAATCGTCAGGCGTATTGCCATACCCATAAACACGAGAATGCTCACCACAAGTGCAACGACTTGCGCAAATTGCAGATTCTTAATTTTTTCGGTTGAAAGTTCACCCAAGCGCACGATGAAGTCGCGGTTGCTGGCAAGAATGAGCTCATCGTTTTGAATCGCAAAATCAATCGCTTTCTCGAGTTGCGAAGACTCTATTTGTCTTGGATTTGGTGTTTTCTCTGCAAGGTCAAGAAGCACGCTGCGCGATTCCGACCATTTTTGAATCTCTTTTTCAATCGTTGCACGCGCTTCTGGATTTGTTACAGGCGCAATTTCATACTCAATCCCTTCTAGCAGAATCACGCCACCTTTGTCAAGTGCGGCAACTGTAGAGTCAAAAATTGAGATAGACTTTTTGTAATTGAAGAACGCCGTATCAAGTTGTGCAGATTTTTCAGCGATTTGCTCGACTTGGGTAGAATCAATGATGGAAAGTTCGGCAAGTCGTTCTTGGATTCGAATCAAATTGCGATAAGCGCGCTGCCAATACTCGGATTGTTTCGTTGCACAGAACACCTGCTCGGCATCGCGCTGGCTATCGCGAGAAATGATGATGTTCAGGACAAAGACCGAAGCGACAAGGGCAAGGAATAACGTTCCGAAAATAATGAGCTCCGCAAAGCGAAAGCCTGCCTGTTGTTCTTTTTTCTTTTCAGCCATAATTCGCAGTGTGTTTTGTTATGATTTTACGTCACTTGTGTTCAGGTTGAACTTCAACACTCCATGTGTTCAAATGTAACAAATTCAGATTGCAGTCAATTCACAACGGAAAACACGAATTGCAACGAGTTGGTGGGCAACAGCAGTTGCATATAAATTTTGGCAAATATAAGCAAGTTCCCTTATTTCAATCAATATGCCTTGCATAAAGAAATTGTGATTTTGCTTTTTAAGCGGTTCACTTGTCTTTGGCAAGTATATCTCTCAATGCGCTTTCAAGCAACGGATACTTGAACGAGAATCCTAACTCTAATGCGCGCTTGGGAACAACGCGCTGTCCTTCGGCAATCACATTCGCGGCTTCTCCGAACAAGACTTCCAGCGCGGCTTTCGGCACAGCAAAGAGCGATGGTCTTGAAAGCACCTTCCCAAGCGTTTGCGCTAACACTTTCATCTGAACAGGATTTGGCGCAACGGCGTTTATTGCACCTCTTACCTTTTCATTGTCTATTGCAAAAAGATACAATCCGACTTCATCGTCGATGTGAATCCACGAAACCCATTGTCTCCCGCTTCCAATCGGACCACCTGCGAAGAGCTTAAACGGCGTAAGCATTTTTTCTAATGCACCGCCTTTGGTTGAAAGCACCACGCCCGTTCTCACGGCCACCACGCGCACGCCCAACTTTTCTGCCTCAAAGGCTTCTTTTTCCCAATCAATACAGACCTTTGCAAGAAAATCGTTTGCATGGGGTGCGTCTTCATCTAACGCTTGCACGTTTTCTCCGTAGCCTTGATTGCCGTAGTAGCCTATGCCCGACGCAACGACAAGGACTTTTGGTTTTGTTTGCGATTGCGCCATTGCACAAACCAAATTGCGCGTGCTGATGATGCGACTGTCATAGATTTGCTTTTTGTAATTCTCGTCCCAACGCGCCGCCACAGGCGTTCCTGCAAGATGAACCACAGCGTCTGCCGATGCAAGTGCCGCTGTCCATTCTCCGCTTGCGCTCATTGCGTCCCAAGTGTAGTAGCCTGTGAGATTCGGCAGTTCGGCTTTGGCTTTTTCAGGATTGCGAACCAATAAGATGACCTTATCGCCGCGCTCCGATAAGGCTTTCACAAGGCTTTTGCCAATCAGCCCTGTTCCGCCTGTCACAACGACTGTTTTAGACATTTCTTAGTGTTTGTTGAAATTCAAACAGAAGGTCAGCGTGTTTCGTTTTTTGCGCTCAAAATTCGGCGTTAATGCCAATAGAAGGAAGCAATCCGATTTGACCGCCCGCTGTTTCAACTTTGTTTTCGCGCGTGTTCCATCGCGGCGGATTTTGATTACGTCGGTTATAGATGTTTTGAATATCTAAATAAGTGATGAGTGTCCAAGCATTGAACTGCCAGCGTCGGTCGAGCCGCACATCGAGCGCGTGAAAATCGGGCAAGCGTTGCGAGTTAAAGAAATCGGGATTGAGGTTTGTCAGTTGGAAGCCAGAGTTCGGGTCGCCCTGTGCGCCGACCGGCGTGAAGGGTCGCCCAGAGGCATATCGGAACTTGATGCCGAGTTCCCACTTTTCATCAAATCGATAGCCGCCGCTCAAACTAAAAATGATGCGTTGATCGAAGTTGCTCGGTCTGAACTTGCCGTCAATGCCGCGAAATTCTGACTTGCCGATGGTGAGCGAGGCAATGCCGTAGTAGGGCGTTTCCGAAAGTTTTTTCTGAACAAAGAGTTCAACGCCGTAGGCGCGCCCTTTGCCCAAACTTGCCAGCGGCTCTAATCCAAACGAGGCAAAGCCGTCTTCGCTTCCGCCGAAGCCTGCGCCTGTGTTGGCAAGCGTTAAGAAGGTTCGATTCAAACTTGCGGGATAATCGCCATACTGCTTGTAATAACCTTCAAGGCTAACTTTCAAATCGGGCTGAATGATGTTTTCAACGCCTGCGATAAACACATTAGTTTGAATGTTTTTCAAATTTCGGTTGCTCTCTTCTGCCACGAGCCAGATGTAGGAAGGCGATTGCGTGTAACGCCCTGCCGACGCGCTCACGGTGAGTTTATCGGTCAAGGCGTAAGAAAGCGAGCCGCGTGGCGCAGGATAAAATTTTTTGTTGATGCCGTCGAAGTAATCTACTCTGCCGCCGAGCGTTGCCGTCAAGCGTCCGAAGCGTTGCAACAGTTGAAGGTAGGTTGCGCCCTTGAAAAATCGCTCACTGAACTCCCTATCAACGATGACGATGTTTGAAGTTTGCGTTTTGAGAAACACATCAGCATTGAAGCCAATCGTTTTGGCTTGAAGTCCGAAGGAAAGTTCGGTGGCTTTGCTCAACGCAAGTGTGATGTCGCTTCGGAGATTGAGTTCATCTTCGATGGAGTTGTTGCGAAAGAATGGGTTTTGAAGGGAGTCGCGTTGTTGGAATCGGTAATCAATGCGCGTCCGTCCGAGTGTGGTTGAGATGAATCCAACTTTGAAGGCTTTTTTCCAAGTGATGCCGCCGATGAGTTGATACTGCGTGTTGTCGAGCAGGCGAGAGTTGTTGAAGCGTTGTTCGGGCGTATCGTTGAAAAGGCGCACATTGTTGATAACGCCGATGCCGAGCGCGGAAAGTTCGTTGCCACCGCCAAGATTGTAAGTTACCTTGCTAAGAAAGTCGTAGTATTCAGGAACAAACGAGAATCCTGCGGCTTTGAAGATGAGGTCAAGGTAACTGCGCCGTGCAGAGAAAAGATACTGTCCGCTTTGTGATAGTGGTGCTTCAATGTTAAAGCCAAATTGCGAGGCGGAGAGGTTGAGTTTGCCACCAGTTCGGTCTTCGCGTCCGTTGCGCAAATCAAGCGAAACCACGCTTGAAATTTTATCGCCGTATTTGACACCGAAGCCGCCCGTTGAAAAATTCACTTCGCGCACATAATCCAAATTCACGAAAGAAATCGGACCGCCGCCGAAGCCCTGTGTGCCAAAGTGATTGATGTTCGGAACTTCAATGCCATCGATGAGAAACAGGTTTTCGGACGGTGCGCCGCCTCTGACGAGCAAATCGTTTCGCCCTGCACTCGCCACCGATACGCCGGGCAAGGTTGAAACCGCACGCACCACATCTTCGAAGCCACCGGGCAATCGGCGAATTTCCTCATATGAGAAACTTTGTTCGCTGGTTGGGGAATCGGCTTTTCGGCGTTTGAAATAATCCGCCACGACTTCGACTTCCTGACCTGCAACGCCTGTTTCGCTTAACTCTACGACCAAGATGTAAGCCCGCGCCGTTGAGACGACGACATCGGAGCGAATCGTGCTTTCATAGCCGACCGCCGAAATTTTCACTTGATATGTTCCAACGGGGATATTTTGAATCGTGAATTTGCCGTCTAAATCAGCGACCGCACCGAGTTCCAATCCGACAACTTTTACGGTTGCGCCGACAATCGGCTCTTTGGTGGTCTTGTCAATCACGCGCCCTGTAATCGCACCACGCTTAACTTCTTGCGCATGAAGCGGGAACTGCATCAGAAGCGCGCATACCAAACAAATCCATCTCCAAGCGGCGACAAGTTCAAATTGTTTCATAGTGTTGTTTCAAGGGCTTTAAGAAGAGTGTTTCGGATTAATTCAATCGGCATTTGTTTGCCTGTCCAAAGTTCAAATGATTTTGCACCTTGATAGACTAACATTTCTAATCCTGAAATGGTTTTTGCGCCAGCTTCTTTTGCGCCTTTGAGAAAAGGGGTTTGGAGTGGATTATAGACGAGGTCGTAGGCGATATGGTTTTTAGTCCAAAGTTTTTCTGCGGGAATGAGGTCTTCTTTGCGGGCAGAAGGTTTCGCCGAGCCAACAGGTGTGGCGTTGACGATAAGTTTGCAGTCGCGCATGGTTTCAATCGCTTCGGGGTCGGCGATGTTGAGCGTTTTGAGTTTGAGGCTTTTATTGCGCCGTTTGAAGTCTTCTTTCAGAGATTTTGATTTTGCTTCATTGCGGGCAACGATGAAAATGCTTGCAGGCTTGAACTCGTTTTTGAGGGCTTGAATTGCCGCACGTGCCGCGCCGCCACTACCAAGAATTGCGATGTTTTCTTTTTCCAATTCTGACATAAAGGCTTTGAGCGGCTCGGAAAAGCCGTAAATATCCGTGTTGTGTCCAATCAAATGACCATCTTGATTAACGATGGTATTGACGGCTTGCACTTCGCTGGCTTCGGCGGAAAGTGAATCAAGATATTTGACCACACGCTCTTTGTAGGGAATCGTAACATTCACGCCCATAATGCCGAGTGCGCGTATGCCCTCAACGGCGGCGGGCAGGTCATCAGGCGAATGAACATCGAAGACATTGTAACAGTAATTCAGCCCTAAGGCTTCTGCCGCTGTGTTGTGCATGAGCGGCGAGAGCGTGTAGGAAATTTCGCTCCCTAAAAGTCCAAGAACTTTTTTTACAACACTCATGGGGTTTGATGGTGTGGGTTTTACCGTTTAGTTACGCCGAGCCTTGCGCACACGCTTTTTTCTGCGTAGAGTTCAGGAAAGGCTTTTGGAAAGGCTTGTTTCTTTTTCGCATCGTGCTTAAAGGCTTCGGCAAGCATGCGAATGGTATTTTCTTTATCGCCGAGTGCATAATAAGCCAGCGCAAGTTCGTAGTGTGCGTCTGCGAAATTTGGCTCCAGCGTCAAGAGTTTTTCAAGCGTCATGACGGCTTGGTTCGGTAGTTTGGCATCGAGCAACGCTGTTCCGTAATCGAACAACAGATACGGGTTGTGAGGGTCGAGCGCAAGGGCTTCGCGATACAGTCTCAATGCGTTATCGATGTAGCCAAGTTGGAACTCAATGCCGGCTTTGGCTTGCAGATAGTCGACACAATCGGGCGAGAGCGCACACGCTTTGTTGATGGCATTGAGCGCAAAAAGCGGCGAATCAATCGTGTCGTAACAGCACGCAAGCGCATACCACGCATCAGCATAGTTTGGTTCAATCGCAACGCATCGTTCGAGGTAAAAAATCGCTTGATGAAAATCGTTCATTTCTTCAAAGGCAGTCGCAAGATTGAACAGCGTCGCAACATCTTCGGGTTCGTATTCCAATGTGCGTTTGTAACTTTCAATCGCTTCTTCCAATCTGCCCATATTGGCAAGCACATTGCCACGATTATACCACGCCGACGAGAAGTTTTCTCGAATCGCAAGCGCAAAGTCATAACTCTCAACGGATTCTTCATACTTGCCAAGTTTGTTCAAAATAATGCCGCGATTATACCACGTGTTGCTACTGTATGGGTCTAATTCAAGGTGTTTCTCGTAGCAGTGCAAACTTTCTTCCCACTTATTGAGCATGTCTTTGCAGTAGCCGAGTTCATACCACGCTTCGGGGTGTTCAGGATTGAGTTTGAGACAGAGTTCTAACTCCGCTTCTGCCTCACGGTATTGGTCGAGTCGTTCAAGCGTGATGGCTTTGCAAAAATGCGCTTCGTCGTCGTTGGGATAGAGTTCAATAGCACGGTTATAGGCATTCAGGGCTTCGGTAGGATTGCCCAAGTTTTCGTAACACACGCCGAGATGTAAGAGCGTTTCGGTATCGGCAGGATTCAGCACGGTGACTTTTTCAAAGGCGACAATCGCTTCTTTATATTTGCCCAAATTGACCAGCGCAACGCCTTTTTTGAACCACCCTTCCGCATTGTAAGGCGCAATCGAAATGAGATGCTCGGATACGCGAAGCGCACGAATAAAATCGCCTTCTTCAATCAGCGTTTGAAGCATATCTTCAAGCGTTTCGCCATCGTAAATCAATGAGAGTTCGCCACTATCAATAATTTTTTTCACTTTGCGCCATTGACGCGATTTTTCAGGTTGCAGATGCTCTGCACCGTCATTTTCAAAGTAACCGCCCTCAATGCTCATTTGTGGAATGAAGAGATGATGTGATTAAGTTTGAACACTTGGACATAACACATTCAGAATTGCAGTCAATCCACAACTGCAACAGAAGTCCGATTGCTGATGAATGTCGCTATGAATATCGCAAAAAAGTAAACGCTTTCCCAAAAGAAGTCATAGATTCCAACATTTGACCAAAATTTTAACACCTTTGATTATGAAAAAACTCCGAGATATTTGGCATGAAGCAACGCTGTTTGAAAAACTTACGTTGCTATTCTCACTTTTTTATGTTTTAACACCGATTGATTTCATTCCCGAAGCTATTTTTGGAATCTTCGGTTTTCTTGATGATGCAACCGCTATTGGCGTGTTTGTTTGGACAATTCGCAAAATTTTAAGACGTCTTGAAGAAAGGCTAAACCACGAATCGCCTGATAAAAAAATTATCAAGCACCGACCAACCTCATTCCATAACGCTTTGACCAACACATGACAAGGACTCGCAAACCAAAACGCAAGCCGCATTTGAGTGAAACGCCATCTGTCGACATTGCCACATCGCCCGTAGATGCGAATTTCAACCATCCGTCACTCTACATCAACCGCGAGCTCAGTTGGGTAGAATTTAATTTGCGCGTGCTTGAAGAAGCGCGTTGCGAATCGCACCCACTTTTAGAACGATTGAAATTCATTGCGATTTTCAGCTCGAACTTGGACGAGTTTTTTATGATTCGCGTCTCCGCTGTCGAAGAGCAAGTCGAAGCCGGGATTCAACTGCCCTCGCTCGATGGACTTAAACCGCTTGAACAACTTATCGAAGTTCGAAAGCAAGTCGAAGCCATGCTCCGTGAGCGCAACGAGTGCTTCTACAACGATATTCTCCCGAAACTTGCCGAAGCGAACATTCACTTCAAGAAATGTTCAGAACTTTCAGCGGAAGTGCGTGCGATTTTAGACCACTATTTTGAAAACAACATCTTTCCGATTCTCACGCCGTTGGCATTAGACCCCGGACATCCGTTTCCGCATGTCTCCAATCTTTCGCTCTCGCTTGCTGTTCAACTCCAAGCCGAAGGCGACGATGAGCCGCGCTTTGCTCGTGTCAAAGTTCCCGACACGATTCCGCGCCTGATTCGCCTTGATAAAATCGGCGTTAAACTTCCCAAAGGACAAATCATCTTCGTTTGGCTTGAAGATGTGATTGCAAGCAACATTCAAAAACTTTTTCCCGAAGTCGAGATTCAAGCCGTTTATCCGTTTCGTGTGATTCGCGATGCAGATATCGAAATCGAGGAAGATGAAGCCGGCGATTTACTCGAAACGATTGAAGAAGGCTTGCGCCAACGCCGATACGGCAATGTGGTTCGGCTCGATGTTAATCCCGGTATGCCTGAATACATCAAAAATATCTTGATGGAAAACTTAGAAATCTGCGAGCGGCAGGTCTATGAAATTCCGGGCGTATTAGGGTTAGCAAGTTTGATGGAAGTGATGAGCCTTGAACGCCCTGACCTGAAAGACACGCCGTTCATGCCGCGCAATCCGTTTCTCAACGATGACGAGGACAACATTTTTGAGATAATTCGCAAGCGCGATGTCTTGCTTTATCACCCTTTTGATTCGTTTCAGCCTGTTATTGATTTCATTAACGAAGCGGCGCACGACCCAAATGTGCTCGCAATTAAGCAAACGCTGTATCGTGTTGGAAGCAAGTCGCCGATTGTGCAAGCCTTGATTGAAGCGGCAGAGCGCGGCAAGCAAGTTGCTGTTTTGGTTGAACTCAAAGCCCGCTTTGATGAAGAGAACAACATCATTTGGGCAAAAGCCCTTGAAAAAGCCGGCGTGCATGTCGTTTATGGCTTAATTGGATTGAAAACCCATGCCAAAGTCTTAATGGTCGTCCGCAATGAGAACGGCGAACTGCGTCGCTATGTGCATCTCGGCACAGGGAATTACAATCCTTCAACGGCAAAAGTCTATACCGATTACAGTCTCTTTACGTGCAATCGCGAGATTGCTTCCGATGTCTCTGACGTGTTTAATTACCTCACAGGCTACTCGCGTCAAAAATCGTATCGCAAAATTTTTGTTGCGCCATTTGGCATTCGGCAAAAAATGTTGGAACTGATTGAGCGCGAAATTGAGTGCCAAAACCTTTATCAAAACGGGCGCATCATCATGAAAATGAACGCATTGGTTGATGAGCAAATTATCAAAGCCCTTTACCGCGCCTCACAAGCCGGCGTGCAGATTGATTTGATTGTGCGCGGCATTTGCGTTCTACGCCCTGAACTCCCTAACATCAGCGAGAACATTCGCGTTATCAGTATCGTTGGACGGTTTTTGGAACATAGTCGCGCCTACTACTTCTTCAACAACGGCAACGAGGAAATCTATCTTTCCAGTGCCGATATGATGCGGCGCAACCTCGACCGCCGTGTCGAGATTCTCTTTCCGATTCTCGACGCCGCTCACCGCAAACAAATCAAAAAAGATTTAGAACTCATGCTCAAAGACAATCTCAAAGCCCGACGCCTCAAACCCGACGGCACCTACGAACCCATCACCAACAACGGCAAACCACTCAATAGCCAACTTTTTTTCTTGAATGAGCACACTAAATCATCATGAGGTTTTTTCTGAAATAGTTTTTAAAACCATCATCAACAATTCTAATTCAAACGCACTTGACCATGAGCGACCTTCGCCAAAACATCAACGAAGCTCTTAACTTCATTCGCACCAAAACCAGCGACGATTACCCGATTGGCATTATTCTTGGAACTGGCTTGGGCGGATTGGGCAGAGAAATTCAAGCCGAACTCACGCTCGATTACGACACCATTCCGCACTTCCCTGTTTCCACCGTTGAATCGCATCACGGCAAACTCATCTTCGGCATGCTTGGCGGAAAAAAGGTTGTTGCCATGCAAGGACGCTTTCACTACTACGAAGGCTACTCTATGCAACAAATCACCTTTCCTGTGCGCGTGATGAAATCTCTTGGCGTTAAAACGCTTTGCATTTCTAATGCGTGCGGCTGTGTGAATCCGCTCTTTCGCAAAGGCGACATTATGATTATTGACGACCACATCAATTTTCTTGGCTCAAATCCTTTGATTGGACCGAATGATGAAACGATTGGACCGCGCTTTCCCGATATGAGCCAACCTTATTCACAACGCCTTATCAAACTCGCCGAAGAAGTCGCACTCGAACTCAAAATCAAAGTTCAAAAAGGTGTTTATATCGCGATGCAAGGACCGATGCTTGAAACACGTGCCGAATATCGAATGGCGCGCGCATTAGGGGCTGATGTTGTCGGAATGTCGACCGTTCCCGAAGTGATTGCCGCTGTGCATCAAGGCACGGAAGTCTTAGGCATTTCCATCATCACCGATGAATGCTTTCCTGAAAGTTTGAAGCCCGTTGATATTAAAGATATTCTCGCCGTCGCAGGCGAAGCCGAACCAAAAATGACCGCAATTTTCAAACGCGTGATTGAAAAACTTTAAGCCACAAACACACGAACCATGACCGAACTACACGTCGCAGTAAAAGATGAAACAGCAACTTTTTTGAAAAGTTATGCAGAGAGAGAACAGATAAGCCTTTCAGAACTGCTTGAAAAGGTTGCAACTGCTATTCAATCGCTTGAACGCGCTTCAATTCATCCGACTGTTCAGGCATTGACAGGTGTTGTTCAAAAAAGCGAACAGACACAAGAGGCATTTTACCAACATCTCTCTGAAAAACATCAATGAACGTTCTTATTGACCTCAACGTCCTGCTTGATGTATTCCAAGAGAGAATACCTTACTATCGGTCTTCTGCACTGACACTTTCAAAGTCGTTAGAGGGACTTTTTGTGGCTATTATTCCTGCTCACGCACTCACGACACTACACTATCTTGTCTCAAAAAGTAGCGGAGCAGTTAAAGCAAATGAGGTTATTGACATTATGCTTACAAGTTTTACAGTGGCTCCAATTTCACAAAAAACATTTCGGCGAGCTCGAGAACTCAATGCTGTTGACTTTGAAGATTCTGTCGTGATGGCTGTTGCAGAAGAAATGAATTGCCTTTATATCATAACACGTAATAGTAAAGATTTTTTGAAATCGCCTATCCGAACACTTTCCCCAAGCGAATTTTTGATTCAACTTGCATTATCAAAACCATCTTGAAAAAGTTTTTTCTTTGCAAACACCATTGTACAAATGATTCCTGTTTATTGATGTTCGCTCACTCAATTTTGGCATTGTATTTTTGAAAACATTATCAGGCTTTCATTAAGCCACTTTTCCATTTACACTTGTGTTCATAGACAGCGCGAAAATTCACGTCAAAGCTGGCGACGGTGGCAACGGCGTGATTTCATTCCGAAGAGAAAAATATGTGCCCAAAGGCGGTCCTGACGGCGGCGATGGTGGCAATGGGGGCAGTGTGTATATCGTTGCCGACCGCAATCTCACCACCTTGCTTGATTTCCGCTATGCGCCTCACTACAAAGCCGAGCGCGGCGCACACGGACAAGGCTCGCACAAAACAGGCTTATCGGGAAATGATGTCGTCATCAAAGTTCCATGCGGCACGCTCATCAAAGATGCAGAGACCGGCGAAGTGATTGCAGATTTAATTGAGCATGGCGCGAAAGTCCTTGTCGCAAAAGGCGGAAAAGGCGGTCGTGGTAATCAGCATTTTGCAACGCCAACCAATCGCGCCCCGCGCCATGCCGAGCCCGGCGAACCCGGCGAAGAACGCACACTCGAACTCGAACTTAAACTGCTTGCCGATGTCGGTCTCGTTGGCTTTCCCAACGCCGGTAAATCCACCCTGATTTCGGTGTTGAGTGCGGCAAAGCCGAAAATCGCCGATTACCCTTTCACCACGCTTGAACCCAATCTCGGCATTGTGCGCTATCAAGACTACAAATCGTTTGTGATGGCGGATATTCCGGGCATCATCGAAGGTGCGTCAGAAGGCAAAGGCTTAGGATTGAAATTCCTTAAACACATCGAGCGCACCAAAGTTCTTGCGATTTTGCTCCCAGCGAACAGCCCCGACCTGAAACGTGAATACAACATTTTAATGAACGAGCTCAAAAAATTCAGCCCTGTCTTAGCCGAAAAACCGAAAGTCGTGGTGATTTCAAAAATGGACATTGCGCCCGAAGGCTTCGTGCTACCGAAGTTTCGCGGCGTTAAGGTTATTCCGATTTCGAGCGTTGCTCAACAAGGTTTGGATACGCTCAAAACGCTTTTGTGGGAAAAAATTAGTGAAGCCAAATGATTACACGCGAAATCACTATTGTCAACAAGGCAGGACTTCACACGCGCCCTGCCGCCGCACTGGTTAAACTGGCTTCAAAATTCAAATCCGATTTCTTCATCGAAAAAGATGGCATTGAAGTCAATGCGAAGTCCATTATCAGTGTGATGACACTTGCCGCGCCCAAAGGCACGAAACTGAAACTGCGCTTCAACGGCGTTGATGAAGAAGAAGCCGCCACTCAAATTGTCAAACTCTTTGAAGACGGTTTCGGCGAAGTTTGAGTCGAGAAACGTATTTTCACGCTCAACATCAATTCGCTGTTTTATGAGTAAGACAAAAAGACATGCCTCCAAATCCAAAGCCAATCAAAAACTTTGGGGCGGTCGGTTCAAAGAAGAATTGAACGCGCTTGCTTTTGACTTTTCCAAATCGATTCACATTGATAAACGTCTTTATCGCGAAGATATTGCGGGCAGTTTAGCGCATGTTGAAATGTTAGCACAATGTGGCATCATTGCACCGTCGGAAGCCAGCCAAATCGGGCGAGGCTTGCGCGAAATTGAAAAAGAAATCGAGGAAGGGATTTTCACTTTTGAGAATGGTCAAGAGGATATTCACATGGCGATTGAAGCGCGACTTCACGAAAAAATTGGAAGTGTGGCGGGCAAACTGCACACGGCGCGCAGTCGCAACGACCAAGTCGCCACTGATGAACGGCTTTGGCTTCGCTCTGCGATTCAGACACTTTCAGAGAGTTTGCTTTCCCTTCAACGCGCATTGCTCGAACAAAGCCAAACGCACTTTGGTGCAGTCATGCCCGGCTACACGCATTTGCAACACGCCCAACCGATTTTACTTTCTCATCATCTTCTTGCTTACATCGAGATGTTTGAGCGCGATAAGTCGCGTTTTCGCGATGCGCTACGGCGACTGAATGTCTCGCCACTTGGCGCAGCGGCACTTGCAGGCACGCCGATTCCGATTGACCGCCACAAAACCGCAAAAACATTAGGCTTTTCAGGTATTCTCGAAAACAGCATTGATGCCGTCAGCGACCGCGATTACATTATCGAGTTTATTTCCGCTTGTGCAATTACTTCTATGCACCTGTCGCGCCTTGCCGAAGAGTGGGTGCTGTGGTCGTCGCAAGAGTTTGGCTTTATCACGATTGGCGATGCCTTCACAACAGGCAGTAGCCTTATGCCCCAAAAGAAAAATCCTGATATGGCAGAACTCGTGCGCGGCAAAACAGGCACAGTCTATGGCGCGTTGATGAACATTCTGACCACGATGAAAGCCTTGCCACTCGCCTACAATCGCGATATGCAAGAAGATAAATCGCCGATGTTTGATGCTTTTGATACCACCAAACAATGCTTAGATATTTTTGCGGCGATGATACGCGCCACTGAATTTCACACAACCGATATGCGCAACGCTGTTTTCCGCGACTACTCAACGGCGACCGAACTTGCCGATTACCTTGTCCGTAAAGGCACGCCATTTCGCGAAGCACACGAGATTGTCGGTAAAATCGTTGCCTTTTGTGCAGAGCAACACTACTTGCTTCCTGATTTGCATCTCAAAACGCTTCACACGTTTTCGCCTGCGTTTGATGACGATGTATTCGAGTTTCTCAATCCTGAAAAATCGCCTGCACGCAAAAAATCGCAAGGAAGCACCTCGCCGAAGGAAGTCGCTAAACAATTAGCCAAGTGGAAGCGCGTGCTGAATCACACTTGACTTCGCAGTTGACTTTTGCTCTTAAAATCTCGTTCTTGTGTTTTCAATTTCTGAACTCAATCTTGCTGAATTATGAACGAAACTCTTGCCGAGCAACCGCTCACCCTTGAAAGAGAAAGTGAACTTTTCTTTCACACTTACGCACGCCTTCCGATTGAAATTTCTCACGGCGAAGGCAACTACCTTTTCGCAAAAGATGGTCGGCAATATCTCGATATGATTGCAGGCATTGGTGTCAATGCGTTAGGCTACGGCAACGAGCGCGTGCTTCAGGCGATTACAGAACAAGCCAAAAAGGTGATTCACACTTCAAACCTTTTCATGCTCGAGCCGCAGTTCAAACTTGCCGAGAAACTGCTTGCGCTTACAGGCTTTTCAAAAGTCTTTTTTTGCAACAGTGGCGCAGAAGCCAACGAAGGCGCAATGAAACTCGCTCGCAAGTGGGCATCTTCAATTTCGGCTAACAAAAAAGAACTGCTCTCGCTTACCAACGGCTTTCACGGCAGAACCTACGGTGCTGTTACCTTGACCGCCAAAGCCAAATATCACGAAGGCTTCGAGCCACTTCTTCCCGAAACAGGCTACATCACTTTTAATGATGTTCACGATTTAGAAAAGAAGGTTTCGGATAAAACTGCCGCTGTGTTTGTCGAGTATGTGCAAGGCGAAGGCGGCATTTGCGGACTCTCTGAACCTTTCTTGAAAAAGTTAGATGAACTGCGCACCAAACATGAGTTTCTTATCGTTGCCGATGAAGTGCAGGCGGGCGTTGGCAGAACAGGCAAGTTTTTCAGTTACGAACACTTCGCCATTTTGCCTGATGTGATTTGCGCCGCAAAGCCGATTGGCGGAGGCTTACCACTTGGCGCAATTATCGGAAATGCTCGCGTCGCTGATGCGTTCAGCAAAGGCATCCACGGCACCACATTCGGCGGCAACCCCGTTGCGTGTGCGGCAGGACTTGCCCTCATCGAAGAACTCGAAGCACGCAACCTCATGCAACACGCTACTGAACTCGGCGCACAGTTCAAAGTCGAACTGCTCAAACTTTCTCGCAAACACATTCAAATGCGGGCTGTGCGTCAATACGGCTTAATGATTGGAATCTCAATGTCGCGTGATGCGAGTTACTATGTGCCGAAGATGCTTGAAAAAGGCATCATCATTAACGCCACGAATACGAATGTGATTCGCCTCCTGCCACCACTGACTTTGACCGAATCGGAAATGCGCCGCTGTGTCGAAGCCTTTGATGAAGTTTTCAGGTGCGAATGGGTTTAATCACGGTTTGAGATACGCTTTCAATCGTTTAAGCACAGATTCAGGCACAAAGTCCGATACATCGCCGCCGAGACTGGCAACCTCACGAATGATGGAAGACGTTAGGTAGGTATATTTTTCATTCGGCATTAAAAAGACAGTGGTGATTTCAGGACAGAGATGCCGATTCATCAATGCGATTTGAAACTCGTATTCAAAGTCGGCGACTTGACGCAAGCCGCGAATAATCGCAACGGCTTTTTTCTCACGCGCATATTCAATCAGCAACCCGGTGTGCAAGGTATCTACTTTCACCGACGGATATTTCGCCACACATTCGCGAATCATCTCGGCACGCTCTTCGGCAGGAAACATCGGCTTCTTTTGTGAGTTGACCGCAACGGCAATGATGATTTCATCGAAGATGTTACTTGCACGCTCTAAAATGTCAATGTGTCCGTTGGTGAAAGGGTCAAAGGTTCCGGGATAAATGGCTCGCTTCATTGTCGATAGGGTTTTTTGAACGGTTGTTTTTCTTAAATTTTACTCTCGTTCATCAGAATCGATATTCAACCACAGCTTTTTTCATGGAGGGAAATTATGCAATCTCATGAAGTTATCTCACAAGACGCATGGCGCGACGAACTTCGCCAGATGATTAAAGATGAGTTAAAGCAGGATTTGCAATTCCTGAAAGTCAGTCCGATTCGACGCGTGCCGCCGAAGGATTTATCACAAGATAAAGAGTGGATTGATGGCAAATTAAGACTTGCAAAGTGGCTTCAAATCATTTCAGCGAGTTTTCTTTTCGTGTATTTTGTTGCGTTTCTTGTTCTTGTTTTTTCCAAAGAAAAACTTGTTCTCGAATCTGCTTATTCCATTTTTTCCTTTTTCAGCCTGATTATTCTTTTGTCAACATTTGAGCGTTGGCGGAAAATCGAAAGTCTGTTGAAAATTTTGCGCAAGTTGACCTGATAAGAGGCGATGAGTTGGGACTTAATGTTTTTTCAGTGCAGGTCGGCGGGCTTCTTCGTAGAGCCGTTTGTAATCTTCTTCGCCAAGGTCGTGCTTGATGTTTTCCAAGTATCGCACAACGATTTGATGATAGTCGGAGTGGATTGATTCAAAGATGGCTTTTGCGGTGATGAAAAACTTGACGGCTTCTTTGGGCAACTCACGCTCGTAATAGACGCGCCCTGTGTAGAAGAGCGCAATCGCCATGTTGCGCAACTGATTTTTCTTGCGATAAAGTTCGAAGGCTTCGCGATATTTTTCCACAGCTTTGGAGTGCAATCCCACCTCTTCGTGAATCATTCCGAGATGCAGAAGATTATCAGCAATTCCACTGGTATCTTCGCGCGTTTTATACTGCTCAATGCTTTGGTTGAAAAAATCAATCGCTTTATCGAACTCGCCCAAATCTTGATAAAGTTTTCCGAGTTGATGTGTAGTTTGTGCGATGCCTTCGGTGTCAGCAAGTTTGCGCCGCACGGCAAGGCTTTCGCGGTAGTGATTGAGGGCTTTATCATAAACACCCCAAATGTGATAAATACTTCCAATGCTGTGCAACACCGTTGCGCGACTGGCGGCGTTTGATGTGTGTTCAAGATGCGCTAAAACTTCGGTATAGACTTCATAGGCTTTCTCATACTGCTTGTCGTCAAAGTAGGTATGGGCAAGCACCAGTAGAAGTGGTGCGTGTTCAGGCGTGGTTTTTCCCGCCAGTTCTCGAATCTCTTCGACTTGCTCTTCCAGTCGTGCAATGCGCTTTTTGCGTGCGTCCGACGTCTCTTGAAATCCTGATGCAACATGCACAGCTTCAAGTTCAAACACGTGTTGCTCGACTCGAAACTCAAAAATGTTTGAGGAAACCAACTTCCAAAATGTTGGGATTTTGCTGTATGCAAGGTCAACGATGAAAGTCGGAAACCAAAACACAACTGGCACGGGCAAGCGCACCACATCTTTGGCGAATTGGTCTAACAAAATAATGATGTGGTCTGCTGTCGGCGACTCTTGTCCAACCGTATCAAAGCCGTTAACACAAATAACATTCACTTTGGATTTTGCGCGTTGAAGTTCACGCTCCAACTGCGGCATCACTGCCAAGCGTGAGCTCAAATAAATTTCTCTCACCTTCAACTGTTGCTCTTCGGCTAATTGGGCAAACTGCGCAATCAATTTGAGCCGCATCACAGGAGAATTGAGTTTTACCAATCGAACTTGATAGCGATGCGATTCTAAATCGGCTTTAACACTTTCGAGCAGTTCTTTTGTCTTTTCTTTGAATCGTGTGTGAAGCACGTGGGTTTCGTTTGAAAATGTTGTTGAAATTTTTTGAAATCACGCTCCGACACCTCTCAAAAAATTCAGTCACAATCGTCGTTTCCATTCAATTGGGTTAGGGCTAAACGGAAAGGGTTTTTGCTTCAAGTTTGCCGACCAATCGCTCTGCAATCTGAACCGCATTCGTTGCCGCACCCTTGCGTAAGTTATCCGCTACAATCCACAAGTTCAAGGCATTTTCTCGTGAAAGGTCTCGGCGAAGTCGCCCAACAAACACTTCATCTCTGCCATAAACATCAATCGGCATTGGATACTGTTTCTCTGATGGATTATCAACAACCTTCACACCTTCCGCCTGTTGAAGCAACGCAAAGATGTCTTTCACATCAAACGGTTTTTCAAATTCCAAATTCACTGATTCACTATGACCGCCATAAACCGGCACGCGCACCGTTGTCGGCGAGACTTGAATCGACTCATCGCCCATGATTTTCTTCGTTTCATTTATCATCTTCATTTCTTCTTTCGTGTAGCCGTTCTCGGTAAAGTCATCAACCTGTGGCACGACATTAAAAGCAATCGGGTGAAAGTGCGTGTAGGTTTCAAATTTCTTTCCTGCAATTTCCTCTTCCAACGCCTGCAAGCCCTTTTTGCCTTTGCCTGTAACAGATTGATACGTTGAAACCACCACACGCTTGATTTTGAACGCCTCGTGCAAAGGCTTCAAGACCACCACCAGTTGAATCGTTGAGCAATTTGGATTTGCGATAATCGGCGCAATGCTTCCATCAGCCTTGAACATCGTTTCAGGATTGACTTCGGGAACAACAAGCGGCACGTCTTTTTCCATTCGGAATGCCGAAGAATTATCGATGACGATTGCGCCTGAATCGGCGGCGACCTTCGCCCACACCTTGCTTGCACTCGCCCCTGCGGAAAACAGCGCAATGTCGACCGCCTCAAAGACTTCTTTTGACGGCACTTGAACCGTGTAGGCTTTGCCGTTGAACGTAAGCCGCTCGCCTACGGACTTTTCCGATGCCAACGGCACCAGCTCGCTCACAGGAAATTTGCGTTCTTCAAGAACTTGAATCATGGTGCGACCCACAAGCCCCGTCGCACCTAAAATGGCAACTCGATACATTTTTTTTGAACTTGTTAAACTCTTAAAAACGCCTCAAAAGTGCGTTCAAGATTTCAAAATAGCAAACCGTTTGAAACTTCAATATGCAACCTGCGTTTGACACACTACTTTTCAAAGTCTCGACAACTTAAACCATCCTTCAAATGAAAACGGTTACTCTACTCTGGCTTGCCTTGCTTTTCTTGCGACTCAATCTCTTTGCGCAACTTACCATCAACGGCACGATTACCGCGCCCGATGGCTCTACACCGACGCTTGCTCATGTAGCGATTACGCCAATAAGTGCCTTTTCTTCAGGCAAGTCAGCACTTGCAACGACCAACGGCAAATTTCGCCTCACCGTTGATAAAGCAGGCTACTACAAAATTTGGATTTCCGCGCCTAATGCCAAATCTATTTCCATTCCCACCATTCTTGGCGAAAAAGATAAATCTGTAACGCTTAGTGTTGCGCTTACCTCGATTCGACTTATCTCCTCACCTACACAGCCCATTATCAAAGTTGAAGGAAGCACCATGCAACCCATGACACCTGAACCCGACGGCACATTTTCGTTTGTGGCAACAGCAACTGCCGATACGCTTGCCTACCAGTTGTATGAAGTTGATATGGACGGTCATTCACACAACGGCACGCAATCGGATTTTTTCGTTTATGACGGCGGCGGCGATTACTATTCCGTGCTTCGCACCAAGCCGGGCGAACAAGTCAAAATTATCTTCGACCCCAAAAAGATGTTTCAATCGCCTGAACAAGCCATGCCAAAAGTCAAATGGGACAAAGCACACGCCTATCTTTCAAAACTGTTTGAAATCTACGAGCGACTCGAGCGCGAAAAAGCCCAAATGATAGCCTGCCAACGAGCCAAAGCCGCCAATCCCGAACTAACAAACTTCTCCTACGACCATAGTGCCTTCATCAAAGAGTTAGAGACGATTCAAAACACTCCTTCTGAACGCTTGGAAATAAGGCAATTTGCCGCACTGATGAGATTCAATCTGTTGCCACTTGAAAAACAAACCAAAGCCGAAGTGCAACCTCTGCTGTCGCTTATCCCTGTGTCTTCTCCAATGTGGGGCTGGAACAGCTCTGTTATTGGCACTATTGGGTATCTGTTTTCCGAAAATCAGCCTGACACCGCCATTCAAATTCTTACCGAGTTCAAAGAGAAAAATCCTGAACGTTCCGTTCAGTGTGATGCTCTTTTCGGCTTGGGTATGCTTTCACGTGGGAATAAGGAAAAATTGCGCTCAATTTACAATGAATTCAAAACGAACTATGCTGACTTACCAATGGCAAAGTTCGCCCTCAAAGAGTTCAACCCCGATAAAGCCATTCAGATTGGTAACCCCGTGCCTGAGTTTGAACTCAAATTGCTCACAGGCGAAACGGTCTCGCGCACGTCCATGCTTGGCAAGTATTACCTGATTGATTTTTGGGCAGTGTGGTGCGGACCGTGCGTCGCTGACATGCCGAAACTGCATGAGGCTTACGAAAAATACAAAGGCAAAAAAGGCTTTGAGATATTGAGCCTTTCCTTTGACGGCTCACCCAATGATGTGGAGAAGTTCCGCGCTGCAAAATTCAAAATGCCTTGGCTCCACGCCTTTATTGAAAAGGGATTTAACAGCGACCTTGCAAAACGCTTTGAAGTTACCGGTATTCCCAAGCCAATTTTAGTTGATGATAAAGGCACTATCATCGCCACAGACATGGACTTGCGTGGCACAAACTTAGACAATACCTTAGCCAAACATTTAGACACACCAAAGAACTAAAATGCCGACAAAAAAACTTTCCGCTTCCGACAAAGAATTTCTTGCGTTTGCTAAACGCTTTGAAAAGCAAGTGCGCAATGTGCCCGACTTTCCCAAGCCGGGCATTTTGTTCAAAGACATCACGACCGTTCTGAAAAACAAAACACTTTTCGGCGAAACCGTCAAACAACTTGCCAAACAATACAAGGGCAAGAAGATTGATAAAATCGTTTCGGTTGAATCGCGTGGATTTATTTTTGGAGCGGCACTTGCCTATCAACTTGGCGCAGGCTTTGTTCCCGTCCGCAAGCCGAACAAACTTCCCGCCGAAACACTTCGCGAAGAATACGCGCTCGAATACGGCACCGACGCACTCGAAATTCACACCGACGCAATTAAGAAAGGTGAAAAGATTTTAATTCACGATGATGTGTTAGCAACAGGCGGAACAGCGGCGGCAACCGCAAAATTGGTCGAACGTTTAGGCGGCAAACTGATTGGCGCATGCTTCCTTATCGAACTTTCTTTTCTCAACGGACGCGAAAAACTGCCAAACCTTGACATTCTTTCGCTGGTCAAAGTCTCTTAACCGAACATTCATGCTCCTTATCGACGGCAAAGCCATTTCCGAACAAATTAAATCAGAACTCAAAACCAAAGTTGAAGCCTATAAGCGACGCACAGGCAAGGTCGCAGGGCTATCGGTGATTATCATCGGTGAAAATCCTGCCTCGCAAGTTTATGTGCGCAACAAGGCAAAATCGTGCGTTGAAATCGGAATGCGTTCCGAAGTGATTGAACTTCCTGCCACGATTTCACAAGCCGAGTTGCTTCGACGCATTGACGCGCTCAATCACAATCCCGAAGTTCACGGCATTTTGGTTCAACAGCCGCTTCCAAAGCAGATTGATGACTTCGCCGTTACGCTTGCCATTAAACCTGAAAAAGATGTCGACGGCTTTCACCCTGAAAATGTGGGCAAATTGTGCATTGGTCGTTTAGACGAATGCTTTGTTTCTTGCACACCCTTTGGCGTGATTGAACTTTTCAAACGCTACAAGATTGAAACCGAAGGCAAGCACTGCGTTATCGTTGGGCGAAGCAACATTGTAGGCAAGCCAATGGCAATGCTGATGATGCAGAAATTGAAACCGATGAACGCAACCGTAACCGTGTGCCACTCCGCTACGCCGAACATTTCCGATTTCACGCGCCAAGCCGATATTTTGATTGCCGCAATCGGCAAAGCGAATTTCATCACGGCAGAGATGGTCAAATCGGGTGCAGTGGTGATTGATGTGGGCATTAACCAACTTGATGACCCGACAAAGAAGTCAGGTAAGCGGCTTGTAGGTGATGTAGAATTTGAAGGTGTTTCAAAAATTGCATCAGCGATAACGCCTGTGCCTGGTGGCGTTGGTCCGATGACGATTGCCATGCTTCTCACGAATACGCTTAAAGCCTTTGAGCGACAGAATTGCTTATCTTAACGAAAAACCATTTCATCACTTTTTTAGATGATTGCACCTGTTCAAGTTCCTGCACCTGTTGTTGAGTCGGAACATTATGCTCCGCCGCTTTCCGAAGCCTTGATTTCGCTTGGCAATTTGCGGCACAACATTCGTCAAGTAAGACATCTTGTTGGAAAAGAGCGGCGCATTATGGCGATTGTCAAAGCCAATGCGTATTCGCACGGGATTGATTTAGTTGCGCCTGCAATGCTTGAAGAAGGCATTTGCGATTTTGGCGTGGCGAATATCAACGAGGCAGTTCAGCTTCGAGAGTTGCTTGGCGAATCGCCTGCACAGATTTTAGCGTTTGCTTCGCCTCTGTTTTCGCAGTTGGAACTTTACATCAAGCATGAGATTGCGCTCTGTCTTGGCGATTTTGAAACCTTGCGCCTTGCCGAAGCGGTTGCCAAGAAGTTCGGCAAACCAATTCAAGTGCATTTGAAAATTGATACAGGCATGGGACGCTTAGGCGTTTTGCCCAAAGATGCGCTTGCCCTTGCCCAAGCCGTTGAGCGTTCCGAACACTTAAATTTACAAGCCGTTTTCACGCACTTTGCTTCGAGCGATTCCGATAGAGCCTTCACGCACAAACAACTTTCCATCTACACTTCACTCGTGAGCGAAATTGAGCATAGCATTGGTCGAAGCATATTGAAACACACCGCAAATAGTGGTGCCGTCATTACCGAAAAAGCCTCCTACTTTGATATGGTTCGCCCAGGCATTTTGCTCTATGGCTACACGCCACGAACTGATTTGAAGTCTCCACTCCCACTCAAACCTGTGATGCAACTGCAAGCGAAGGTTGTGTTCATCAAAACCGTTGAACGTGGCACAAGCATTAGTTACGGTCGCAAGTGGACGGCACGCAAACGCTCACGCATTGCCACGATTGCCATTGGTTATTACGACGGCTATCATCGCAATCTTTCCAACAAAGCAAAGGTGAATATCAATGGCAAATTTTTTGAGCAAGTCGGCGCAGTAACAATG
>Ga0308389_1000352_pt1 | contig 34776 bp, 35 predicted proteins | sample Hotspr2Sample148_FD_202362 | JGI IMG/M metagenome (GOLD analysis project Ga0308389, IMG submission 202362) | Hot spring phototrophic mat microbial communities from Mushroom Spring, Yellowstone National Park, Wyoming, United States - 20040719_148 ... | reverse complement strand
GGTCCATGTTGTTCTCCCAGTCCTCGGCACGCTCAGAGAGCATCGCGCGCTCGTTGTGACCGGAGCCGCGGGTGAAATAGGCAGCAAACGGGCTATCGGTTCCTGGCAGCGTGCGCCAGCCGATGCCATCCCCGTCTATGTCCTTGTAGCGAGCGAAACCACGAGTAGGGTTCACCTGCTCCGCAGTGAGCACTTTGCCGCGGTCCATCGGCTCTTCCGGGTAGTCGAAGGGCCGGCTCATCCATTGGTTCATGCCCAGGTCGAGGTCGCTGAGCACGAAGATCGGCGTTTGTAGCCGCTCGGCCAGGTCAAAGGCGCGCCAGCCGAACTCGAAACACTCATACACCGAACCGGGCAGTAGCACAGGATGCTTGGTGTCGCCGTGGCCCAGCCAGTATGCCGCGATGATGTCACCTTGAGAGACGCGGGTGGGGAGCCCGGTTGCTGGCCCAACGCGCTGCACGTCCCATATCACGGCGGGGATCTCGGCGAAGTAGCCCAAGCCGGTGAACTCAGCCATCAGCGAGATGCCTGGCCCACTGGTTGAGGTCATGGCGCGCGCGCCAGCCCAGCCCGCGCCCAGCACCATGCCCAGCGCGGCCAGCTCGTCCTCCGCCTGGACCACCGCATAGGTGGGTGCGCCGGTCTCCGGATCGATGCGCAGCTTAGGTAGGTATTCGTTGAGCGCATCGGCCAGGCTGGTGGCCGGCGTGATCGGGTACCAGGCTGCGAAGCTCACCCCGCCGTAGATGGCGCCCAGGGCAGCAGCGGTGTTGCCATCCACCATGATCAGCCCTTTGGTCTTATCCATGCGGGTCACGCGGTATGGGTCGGTCTTGACCAGGTGTTCGGCTGCCCAGGCAGCCGCGGCGCGCACTACGCGCATGTTGCTCTCCACCGGCTTCGCCTTGCCCTTGAAGTGGAACATCAAGGCGGCTTCGATTTCGCTCAGGTCAATGCCCAATAACTGGGCGATCGCGCCGACGTAAACCATGTTGGCCACGTAAATGCGCAGCTTGGGGTCCGCTTCGTATTTTCGAGATAGCTCTTTGACCGGGATCGGGTAGTAGTGCAGGTCATCGCGGCGCGCCGGCAGGGTGATGTCATCGGCATACATGAACACGCCGCCCGGCGCCGTGTTCTGGTGGTCCTCCAGCGCCGTCTCGGGGTTCAGCACGATCATGATCTCAGTGGTCTCGCGACGGGCGGTGTAACCATCCTTGCTCAGCCGGATGGTGTACCAGGTTGGGCGGCCCTGGATGTTCGATGGAAAGAGGTTTTTGCCGCTCACGGGGATGCCCATCTTGAACAGCGCCCGGAGCAGCACGGCGTTGGAGGTCTGGCTGCCGGAGCCATTCTTCGTGGCGGCGGTGATCGAAAAGTCGTTGACAATCGGTTCCCTGTTGGCGATTGCTGGACTGACCTCTCGCTGAGGTGGGGGTTCGGCCACATACTCGGCCTGGGGTATGTATTCTCTGATCATCGTTCTCTCCTGAACCATCTCGGGTTCTGGTATTTGCAGTGCGCCCGTCAGGCGATTGCCGGCTGGCGCACTGTGCTCTTACTGATGGCGTTGCGCGCCGCGCGCGCCTTTGGATGCTGCTGGAGTAGCTCAGTGTGTCGGACGAGCCATTGATAGGCTTTGTCGATGTCGCCGTCTGCGATAGCGTTGACGATCTCGGCGTGATGCGTCCACACCTCGTGCAGGTAGTCGTAGTCCGAGAACACGCTTAACCCTTCTGCTTCGTAGGCGTCCCAGTAGGCCTCCAGCAGGCCGCGAACGAAGGGATTGTTCAGGCGGCGGTAGATCGTCAAGTGCAATTCGCGGTGTTCGACATGAGGGATGCGCGGTGGGTCTTCGTCGAGCTTGGCAAAGGCGCGTTCAACGAGCGACTTGAGATAGCTGTGATCTTCGGCAGTGAGCAGCGCCACAGCCTCGTGGAAGAAGGCAAACTCCACGTGGTTGCGCAGCGCGCTGTAGGCATCAAACAGCCGGCGATCCTGCGCTAGGGCGTAGAGCAGGCTCAGCCGCACGGCTGGCAGGAAGTTGTAGGGACACACGCGAATGCCAGTGCGCGGCTTGACTTCCACTAATCCCAGCGTGCGGGCCACTTCCAACTGCTCGCGCAGCTTGCCGATGCTGATCTGTAGCTCGGCGCTAAGTTCTTCCAGCGCAGGCAGTCTGTCACCTGCCTGTAGCCCACGCTCGACGATGAAAGCGAGCAAGTCGAAACCATCCAAGGTGCGCGGCATGATAGGTCTTCACCTGATCGATCTGATAATTCGGATTCATCGGATTATTCCGATGACAGCCCCATTGTAAAGGTGCATCGGGAAAAGTCAAGTCGCCGTGTGGCATAGTTAAGCAGCAGAATGAGAGCAGGTCTAAAGCCGCACTTGGTGAATGGCGGGTGGCTAGAGCGAGACGGCCAGCGATTTCGGCTGCTGGTGCCGCCTACGTGCGCTTCGGCCTACACCGACGCGCAGCTTGATGATTACGACCACGCCTTGCCGCGCCGATTCTCCAACCACCCGCCGCAGCAGTTGAAGCTCTGGGCGCGCTTCTCGCAGCCGGCAGGCGTCTTGAAGGGCACAGCCGGCTTTGGCTTCTGGAATCACCCGTTCACTCGGCAGGGGGCGGTGCTTGAGCCGCCTCGCAATGCCTGGTTCTTCTACAGCTCGCCGGAGTCGTGCACGCCGCTTGGATCGCCACTCCCCGGCGGTGGCTTTTACGCGGCTGTCGTCAATTCACCGCTGCCCTCAACGGAAGATGAGGGCAGGGCAGCCATGCTGACGAGAGCACTCATTCGCCTGGGTAACTTGGCGTTGCGATTGCCGGGCATATCTGCGTTGGCGCTGGTCGCAGGGCAGACCTTCGTTCGGGCGCGCGCTGTGCCTTTACATCTCGACATGACGGCCTGGCATCTCTACGAGTTGGACTGGCTGCCGGCGACGACCGTCTTTCGCGTAGACGGTCAAGAGGTCATGCGTGCGTCGTCGCCGGCTGGTCCTCTTGGCTTTGTGGCTTGGATAGACAACTACAAGATCGCCGCAGCGCGCGGCGGAGGGTATGCGTTTGGTTTTGTTGAGACGGATCGCGCGCAGTGGGTGGAGCTATCGTTTGACGATCCAGGCGCGCGCTAGATCTCTTCCTCGAACATGCTGCTGATGGATTCGCCGTTGTGCGTGCGGCGGATGGCTTCAGCCAGCAGCGGGGCGATCGAGAGCACGCGCATGTTTGGCAGGCGCTTCTCCGGCGGTACGGGCACGGTGTTGGTGGTGACGATCTCTTCCAGGTCGGGCTGCGCGCCCAGGCGTTCGATGGCCGGGCCAGTGAACAGGCCATGTGTGCAGGCCACCGACAAGCGGCGCGCCTTACGGTGGCGCAAGCAGCGCAGCGTCTCGATGATCGTGCCGCCGTTGGCAATCTCGTCGTCCAGCACGATGATGTCCTTGCCCTCTACATCGCCGACGATGTCGTCGATCACCACGCGGTCGTCCGATAACCGCTGCTTGCTGCCGGCGGCCACCGGCAGCTTCAGCAAACGGGCGAACTTGGCGGCTGATTTGGCGTTGCCCAGGTCGGGGGAGACGACGATGGTGTTCTCCAGATTGCCGCGCTCCTTGAAGTAGCGGGCCAGCGTGACCAGGGCGTTGAGGTGATCCACCGGCACACTAAAGAAGCCGTGCACCTGGGGCGAGTGCAGCGTCATTGTGATCACGCGATCCGCGCCAGCGGTCTTGAGCAGGTCAGCGACCAGCCGGCCAGCGATCGAGATGCGCGGGGCATCCTTCTTGTCCGAGCGGGCATAGGCATAGTGCGGGATCACGGCCGTCAGGCGCGCCGCAGCGGATCCTTTGGCCGCATCTAACATCTGCAAAAGCTCCATCAGATTCTCTTGCACCGGCGGACATAGCGGCTGGATGAAGAACACGTCGGCCTCGCGGCAACTAGCGAGGAGCTGGACCTGGATACAGTCATTGCTGAAGCGCTGGATATGCACAGGTGAAAGAGGGATGCCCAAATACTGGCAGATTTCCTCGGCGAGCTGAGGATGGGCGTTGCCGCTGAAGATGGTAATGCCGCGCATTTTGTGTGGAATGGGCATTATAAGAAAGCCGCGTCTATTGGCGCGCGGTCTCAGGACTGGCGGAGCAATAGCTGCGCAATGCGCTTCCCATGCTCAGTGAGCCAGTATGTGGCGGAGGGGAACTTCTTGTTGCTGCTGATCAAGCCAAGGTCAACCAGCGTCGCAACGTCGTTCGGGTCAACTGGCTGACGGCTATCGTCGGGGGAATGGAGGGCATACGTCTTGTGGCCTTCGATGTCGCGGTGATCCTTAAGACGCATGCCCTGAGCCATAGCGAGCAGCAGCCGGCGCTGGCTCTCGCTCAGCAGCATCCTTGTAGAGGTCACCCTAGCAGGTCTACGTACTCTTGAAGCTGTCGCTGGTTGATCTTCGTGTACTGGTCTGGGATGATCTGCGCCATCTCCTCTTTGGTCAGGCGGTAGGAGAGGATCTTCAAGGCGTCTTCCGGCGATTGTCCATAAGCCAGCTTCTTCTTGCCGTTCTTCATCTCGAAAAGATACATGTAGTGCGGGTTAGAAAAGCTGCTCATAGGACCTCCTTGAAAACAGAGTCATCTAGTTTGCGCTAAGCCTTGGCCAAAGCGTCCCAGAAGTCCTTGCGCGTCTGTCGGATAGTTGGAGTTGGCAGACCGCGATTGATCTCGTCATCGTATTTGCCGCTCAGCAGATCTCGGTAAAACTGGTAATCAATGCCCTTCACTTTCTCGTCGTCTGGGTAGCGGTGGTAATTCTCCTTCGACATCAGGCTTTTACCTTCGGCGATAAGCTGATGGCCGAGGGCGGAGCCAGGATAGGGCGCGTAGAACGAGATCGAGGGCATGATCCGCTTGGTGTACTTGAGCATGCGCATGGTCTTAAAGGCGTCCTCGCGGGTTTCCCCTGGGATGCCGAGCATGATGTTGCTCCAGAATATCGGCGGTTCCAGCCCCTTGGCCTCCATGTCATCTCCGATGCGCGTGAGCAAGTCAATGGCGAAGTAGTTATCTTCTTCGGTGCACTCCTTGTTCAGAATCTTCAGGACGCGGTCGCTGCCACTTTCAAAACCAATCGAGACGATGTGCCAATTGGTCTTGCGCACCAGCGCCTCGAATAGCTCCGGCCATTGGCGGACGGTGTCGGCGCGGGCAGCCGCCCAGTACGGCCAAGTCTTATTGGCATACTTCGGATATTTGTCCAGCCACTCCTCCAGCCAGGAGGGGTTCTGGAAGAACATCGAGTCGTGGATGACCACCGAGCCAATCGGGCCGTAGGTCTCGTCCAGGTAGTTCAGCTCCTCGATGACCATCTCAACTGGCCGGCGGCCCATGTTGGGGATGTAGCTGTTCTCGTTGCAGAACGCACATTGCCATGGGCAGACGCGGCTGGTGAGGATGGTGGCGACTGGCGGTGGCCCCCAACCGCATTCCGGCTCCAGCGGCCAATTAAACTTGGCAGCGAGCTTTTTGCTGGCCGGCTCTGGCCAAAGCGTGCGGTCGATCATCGGCCACTCCGCCATGCTCTTAGCGCCGATGCCCAGGATGACGCGCGGAAAGGCGTCGGGATTGGCGACCAGGTTCATGATGATGTTCTCGCCTGGCCCTTGGCAGATCCTATCGAACTCCGGCACGGCCAGCATCTCATCCAGGGCGACAGTGGCGTGCATGCCGCCAGTGAGCACAATGCCTTGTGGGTTAACCTTCTTGAAGATTTTGGCAGCGCGGTAAGCAATTGGATAGGTGTAGCTGCGCACGTTCATGATCAGCATGTCGTAACCCTTCATGCGCCGTTCCACCTCTTCCCAGCTCGTGCACTGGCGGGTGCTGAACATGTCGGTCATCAGGCCGTTCTGGTGCAGGATGGTGCGCAGCAGGCCCATGCCGTGATCCTGCCATTGTTCATGCGGGCCGGCGGGGTTGACCAAGTCGCCCAAGTCGCCCAAATCCAGCCACAGCCGCCTTGGCTCTTTGCTGTTTGATTTGAGCTTTGGTGTGAGCAGGTTCTTCAACACTGCGCCACTAGCTTACAACCAGAGCGGACGATGGGTTTCAGCAAGCGTTAATGTAGCTGCTTGCCTGGAGTTAGCAGCGCGCTTGCCGGGCTTGCGTTGATGTCGTGTGCCCAAATGCCGACTAGTGGCAGCCGCAGCCGGAGCCGCAGCTTGCCCCTTCGTCGGTTGTGCTGCTCTCCCTGGTGCGGAAGGAGCTGCCGCAGCCACAGGATGATACTGCGTTAGGGTTATCAATCTTGAATCCACCGCCCATCAGGCTGTCTATGAAGTCAATGGACGCGCCGCTCAGGTACATCAAGCTGGTGGGGTCAATGAAGAGCCGGATGCCGTTTTGGTTCACCACGGTGTCAAATTCGCGGGGTTGAGCCTCGAACGCCATGCCATATTGCAGACCAGAGCATCCGCCGCCAGCCACGAAGACCCGCAACCCGTAGTTGGGGATGTTGCGCTGTGTCATCAGCTCGCGCAGCTTGGCCTCGGCTGCGGGGGTGAGCGTCATGGCTGGGGGATTGGTCGTCGAATCGTGATAACCGTTAAACGTGGACATCCTCAGACTCCTCTCTCCTCTTCTCGCGCTGCTTTTGAGCCATCGCACGATGCTCAAAAGTTAAGCAAAATTGTATCATGCGTCCGCGACAATAGCCATACTGGGTGCGTTCACCCATAGGGGCATCTTCCACAAGCGATGCTGCCAGCGAAGTGAGAGGGTGGGGGACGGCACTGCCGTTGCCCACTCAAGGTTTTGCCCCTGGCTGTGAATGCACCCGCCAGACTTGGTGCATTCACAGCCAGGGGCGACGCGATCTCCTGGAAGCGCCGCCTGCTAGGCGGTCGGAGAGGCCGACAGGGATGCTGCGCTTTCTTTAGTTCTCTGCGCTTTCCGTGTCTCCGCGTGAGGATCAGCCTTGCCCCTGGCTGTATATGCACCTGCCGAACTCAGCGTGTGCTTACGGCCTAGCGATCGCTGCGCCCCAGCCAGCGCTCTAGACGCGCCTGCGCGGCTTGCAGCGCGATGGTCATTCCCCAGTAGAACGCAGCAGCCACCAACAGGGTTTCCATGGAGTGGAAGTATTGCTGCCCCACCTTCTGGGCGCGCCAGAGCAGCTCCTGAACGCCAATCACCGAGACCAGCGCAGAATCCTTGGTCATGGCGATGAACTCGTTGCCGATCGGCGGGATGACGACGCGGAGCGCCTGGGGCAGGATGATCAGGCGCATCGTTTGCCAGGGCGTCATGCCCAGCGCGTAGGCGGCTTCGCGCTGACCCTTGCTGATCGACTGAATACCTGCCCGGAAGGTCTCGGTCATGTAAGCGCCGTAGTTGATCGCTAGGGCGAGGATGCCGGTGGGCACGGCTGGCAGCAAGAGCAGGCTACTGATGAGCGGATATTGCTTCTCAAAGCCAGGGATCAACTGGTTAAGCTGCTGGTTGATTTGGGGCAGGCCGAAGAAGAGCAGGAAGATCTGGATCAAAAAAGGTGTGCCGCGGATGAACGAGACGTAGAAGGTGGCGACGCCGTAAGCGATAGGGTTTTTGGAAAGCCGGCCCAGCGCGCCAAAGAACGCTAAGATGACCGCCCCGATGATTGACAGCGTCGAGATATATAGCGTCATCATGAGCCCGACGCGAAAAACCTCCGGCGTGCCGGCGCCGTATACAATGAACCCCCACCATTCGGCGATGAACGCCAGGTCAAGGCCGATCGCTGCCAGGAAAGCAGTGATGCATGCCAAGATCGTCACCCAGACGATGACGACCCTGGCGTTGAACGACAGGGCGCGACGCAGGGGCGACACTGTCCGACTCAGGATGCGAACGTGGGCAGGTCGGGCGCCCAACCTAGCGAGGCAGCTTGGTTAGATCAAAGCCGTTGAAGTGCTTCTTGGATAGCGCCGAGAGCGTGCCATCGGCGTGCATGTCTTCCACGATCTTGCTGAGCGCAGCCAGGAACTTAGCGTTCGGCTTGGCGGCTTTGTCTATGCTGATCCCGATGCGGTCGGCGAACACAGCCGGCCCGACCACAGCCACCGGCGCGCCGTTCTTGATCGCGCTATCCAGCACGTTTGATGCGGTCAGCACCGCGTCGTAGTCCTTGCGCCCAGCTTGCATGGACTGGATGCACTCCAAGTCGGTCTTGACAGTAGCAACTTTCACATCGGCCGGTGGCTGGACCAGGATGCCCTCGATGTTGAGTTTGCCGTTGAGATATTCCTCGTAAACGGTGGCCTCGCCAACGCAGATCGTCTTGCCGGCCAGGTCATCCAGGCCCTTGATAGCGTCCTGAAGGTCGCTGCGCACACCGAACTGAGCAGCAGTGTAGTAATAGGGTGGCGTGAAGTCGAGCACCTTCTCGCGCTCTGGGGTGATGGTCATGCTGCCGATGCTGACGTCCCAGCGGCGCGCCCAGTTGCCGGCAGTGATCGCGCTCCAATCGGGCGTGACAAACTCCACTTGCACGCCCAGCCGACGGCCCACTTCGTAAGCGACGTCTATGTCGAAGCCGGTCCAGGTCTTGGTCTGCTCGTCGAAGTAGCTCTGCGGGGCGTAGTTGGCGTCGGTGCTCACGCGCATCACGCCGCGCTCACGGATGATGTCCAGCAGATCCTTCTCAGCGGGGGCTGCAGCAGGCGGCGGGGCAGCGCAGCCGGTTAAGATAAGCGCGCCTAAAGCGACGAGTAAAAGGCGATAGGTAGTCATCGGTTATTTTGCCGCTCCTGGAAAGATTTAGGCGCGATTGTAGCCAGGATGATGCAATACGCAAGCTGACCGTCTTAAATGGCCGGCGAAGCAGCGCGCAACGCGGCGGTCAAATGCTCAGTAGAAGTATTCAATCGGCCAACCGCGCTGCCGCGCATAGCGGCGCAGGGCGCGGTCGGGGTTGACCACCACGGGATGTCCGACCGCGTCTAGCAGCGGGCGGTCAGAGTAGGAGTCGGTGTAGAAAGTGCACGCGCTGAGCGGCACGCCGCGCTCCGAAGCGATGCGCTCAGCCCAGATGCGCTTGCCCTCGCCATAGCATGGCTCACCGACGACGCCGCCGGTGAACTTCCCCCCCGACACTTCCAGCTCGGTGCAGCGAAAGGGGATGCCGAGGTGGCGGGCCACCGGCTCGACAGCGAACTGGGTGGATGCGGAGAGCAGGACCACATGATCGCCGCGTGCTTGGTGGTCTCGCAAGCGGGCCAGCGCGCGGGGCGCGATGTAGCTCAACAGTTCTTCCTCTGCCCAGCGATCGCATAGGGCTTTCGTCACCGTTGCATCGCCGCCCTGCACGCGCCGGCTGAGGCGGGCCATTGCGACCGGGAAGTTCAGCATGTTCAGCGAATATTGCGCCGTGACGAGCATCACTTCCAGCACCTCGCTGAGCGAGATCAAACGGTGTCGCCACAGGTAGCGCACGTATAGCGAGCTGCTGCTCTTGCTGAGCAGCGTCTTATCCATGTCGAAAAAAGCGATCCCCATCCGGTCTAATCCCCAAACAAGCCGGTCTCCAGTGGCTCGCCGCGCTGGTAAGGTGGCAGCGCGCGGGAGAAGTATTCCGTGCCTTGATTGCGGCGGAAGAGGAAGCGCTGAATGCGGCTGCGCCGGCCAAACGACAGCTGGCTGGCGTGGCAGTCGGCTGCCTGCTGCTTGATTGCGACGTAACGGCGCGTGTCGATCCGCGTGGTGATCGGCACGTTCCAAGAGGCGATCTGCACCAGGTCAATATCGCCGTTGCGCCCAAACCTGCGGGGATTTTGGCCCAGCAATGGCAGGATGCGCACAGCCCAGCGAAGCAGAGTTTTGGGGAACGTGGCGAAGTAAAGGCGCGGCGCCGGTGCATCCTGGCGGATCGGTAGCCAGCGCCCGTCGCTCTGGTGTTCCCATTCAATCCCATAGCGCAGCGCGTAGGCGCGCAGGGTTGCGCGGTGCAGCTTGACATGGTCGGGGTGGCCGTAGCCGCCGTATTGGTCGTGGGTGATGATCACATCGGGGCGCAGCCGTGCGATGTGCTCGATGATTCGCTCGGCGACTTCGTCGAGCAGGGCCGCATGCAGTGTGCCGGTCTGCGTGTTAGTCTGCGCGCCGGCCATGCCGGAGTCGCGATAGCCCAAAAAGTGCACGCCGGCCAGCCGCAGCGCGCGCGCAGCGCACATCAGCTCCGCCGTGCGCAAGGCAGCGACGTCAGGATAGCCATTCAGGCGCTCGGGATCTACAGTGCCGGATTCGCCGCGCGTGCCGCATAAGTAATGCACAGCGACGCCGTTGTAGGCATACTTCGCCAGCGTCCCGCCTGGGCCGAATGACTCATCGTCGGGATGAGCGAAGATGGCCAGCAACGTGCGCATATCCAGCGCGTGAGTATAGCGAGCGATGTTTAAGCGCGGGCGTTTGGATCGCATTCACAGCCAAAGGGGCAGGCTTGTAGATCTCACGCGGCGGCGCGGAGCACGCAGGAAATGGCGCACTGTCAGCGCTTGTGCCGGGAGCGCTGCTGGATGCGATGCGCACTCAGTAGGCGAGCGCAGCCGCTTGGCTGGTAGGTTCGCGCCAGTCGTGAACAGCATGCGCAATCACCTGGGCTGCAGTCTCGGCGTCGGCACGCGAGACGTAGCAATGAGTGACGGCGCGAATGCGGCGCGGTCCGACCGGTAACATCTTCACCCCTTCGGCTGCGGCGCGCTGGCACAAGGCCGCAGCGTCGAAGGGCAAGGTCGGGTCCAGGTCGAAATACACCATGTTGGTGGGCACCTGCATTGGTCTGAGGCGTAAGCCTGCTACCTGCGCGATGCCCTGGGCCAGCACTTGGGCATTGGCGTGGTCTTCGCGCAAGCGATCCACCATCTGCTCCAGGGCCACGATGCCGGCGGCGGCGATCACGCCGGCCTGTCGCAGGCCACCGCCCAGCAGCTTGCGCCGACGGCGAGCTTTCTGGATGAACTGGCGCGAGCCGCACAAGATCGAGCCAACCGGCGCGCTTAGCCCTTTGCTCAGGCAGAACGTCACGCTATCTGCCGGCTGAGCCAGAGCTTTGACGTCCACGCCCTGCGCAACGGCTGCGTTAAAGATGCGTGCGCCGTCGATGTGAAGCTTCAGCCCGTTGGCGCGGGCCAGCGTCGCAACCTGCGCCGTGTATTCCGGCGTCAAGTAGGCGCCGCCCATGCGGTTGTGCGTGTTCTCCAGGACGATCGCGCGCGTCACGGGGTAGTGGGGGTTATCTGGCCGGATGGCGGCTGCGATGTCGTCCACGTCCAGCGTGCCATCTGGCTGATTGGGGAGCACATGTGGCAAGATGCCGCCAACCCCGGAGAGGCCACCGGCTTCGTAGACGTAGACATGCGCATTGTCGCCGACGATCACCTCGTCGCCACGCTCGCAGTGCGTCAGCAGAGCGACCAAGTTGCCCATCGTCCCGCTGCATACCAGCAAGGCTGCCTCGTGTCCCAGGCGCTCGGCGGCCATCTCCTCCAGCAGGTTAACGGTTGGGTCTTCGCCGAAGACGTCGTCGCCCACTTCGGCAGCAGCCATCGCCTCGCGCATGGCCGGCGTGGGGACGGTAAGCGTGTCGGAGCGCAGGTCAATAAATCCGTTGAGCCCCATCGCGCAGCTCAGTCTCCTTCTGGGAAGCCGCCACCGGCTTGGCTGACGCCGCGCTCGGCAGCGATCTTCTGCTCGTAGCCACTCTGGTGCAACGCAGCGATTGGGTCGGGGTGCAGGCCCATTTCCTGGCGCACCTGCGCCAGCAGCGGTCGCACGTCGGTCTCGAAGGCATCCATCAATATGCGATGCGCACCCAACACGTCGTGTGCCTCCTGTCGCGCGCGCAAGGCAGCGCGATTCACGATTAGCGCCTTGGCGTAAGCGGTCTGGATATTGACCACGCTTTGTACCATTGCTTCGATCTTCGGCTCTATCATGTGGCACTGATCAATCATGTAGGCCACGTCTTTGGCCGCATCCCCGGCTGCTACAAGCTCGTTGAAGATGAGAAACAGCTCAAATGGGTTAATCGTGCCCACGATCAGGTCGTCGTCGCCATATTTGCGGTTGTTGAAGTGGAAGCCTCCCAGCCGGCCTTCGTCGAGCAGCGTGGCCACGATGTGCTCGATGTTCACGCCGTGGGCATGGTGGCCAAGATCAACCAGCACCTGGGCACGTGGCCCCAGCTTGAGGCATATCGCGTAGGCCTGACCCCAGTCGGCCAGGTCGGTGTGGTAGAAGGCTGGCTCGTAGAACTTGTATTCGATCAACATGCGCATAGATTCCGGCAGCGCCGCGTAGACCTGCTGGAGAAATTCGATCATGCGATGGCGGCGCGCGACAAACGACTCCTGGCCGGCGTAGTTCGTGCCGTCGCCATACCACAGGCTTAGCGTGGTCGAGCCAACTTGTTGGGCGATGGTGATGCACTCCAGGTGGTGCTCAAAGGCGATCTGGCGGATGGCGGGGTCAGCGTTGGTGATGCTGCCCCACTTATAGCGGTCGGCCTGGAAGGTGTTGGTGTTTACAGCGCCGATCCGCACGCCTTGCGCTTGGGCGTATTCAGCAAGGGCGCGCCAGTCCTCCACCTTATCCCAGGGGATGTGGATGGCCACGGATGGACAGATGCCGGTGAGCTTATGGACGTAAGCAGCATCGGCCAGCTTCTCGTAGATGTTCCGTGCGGCGCCGGGCCAGGCGTAGGTCTTGAAGCGCGTGCCGGTGTTGGCGAAGCCCCATGACGGTAACTCGATGTGCTGGGCTTTGAGCTTGGCCTTTACTACGCCTACGTCAATGCCCTTGTTGGCCAGTTGTTCAGCGAGCAGGGAATAATGGTTCATCACGTGTCCTTTTGGTGGTCGAGATCAGTCCAGGTGAAAGACCTCCTCAAGAAGGATAAAGCTCTGGTCGGCGTGCTTGCCGCCGGTGTCCTCAAAGAAGTCTTTCATGTATTCCTGCCAGCGGGTGTTCACATCGCGGGACGCCATGCCCTGCAAGGCTGCCTGGAAGTCGGGCGTCTCCACGTAGAAGAATAAGGTGCCGTCGCTGTGCATAAAGATCGAGTAATTGTGCCAGCCCGTCTCGCGCAGCGCCTGGAGCATCTCCGGCCAGACGGCGCGATGGCGCTGTTTGTATTCCTCGATCAGGTGGGGTTTCACCTTGAGCATAAAGCCTACCCGTTGCATCTCAGCCTCCTAGTGGATAGTTTACGCTGAGCGCAATAACCGAATTGGCACGCCGCCGACGAACGCGCCGGCTGGAACGTCTCGATTGACCAGGCTCATCGCGCTGACGACCGCGCCTTCTCCGATCACTACACCGGGCAGGATAGTGCAGTTGGCACCCACTGTTGCGCCGCGTGCGATCCGCACTGGCCCGCGTCGCCACTCGCGGTAAGTGAATTCGTGAGCCAGGATGGTGGTGTTGTAGCCGATGGTAGCGTCGTCCTCGATAGTGATGTCCTGTGGGAAGAAGATGTCCAGCGTGACTCCCAGCCCGATCGCCGCGTGGGGCGCGATCTGGGCGCCGGTGAGGCGCAGAAGAAAGCGCTTGATGCCGAAGCTAGGGGCGATGCGCGCTATGTAGATGCACAACGCATTGCGCAGCACACGCATGGTTCCGCCGGTAAGTTGGGGAAAGTACCAGAGCGCAGCGCGCTCGCCCAGTGCGGGGTAGGTCCGACAGCGCGCCTTGCGCGTCTCGGTCGGTGGCAGCGTCGTGGCGTCATCCATGGTCGTCACGTGCTAATCCGCCGCGCGTGCTAACGGACATCAAGCCCGCAGTGAGCATGAACGGATAGGCCAGCTCGATCAGGAAGAAGCTGTGGTCCACCAGCCCGTGGCCGAGCATGGCCGCCAACAGGCCGGCGCAGCCAACCGCAAGCGGGCGATTGACCGGCAGCGTGCGCCTAATCTGCACAATGTATCCCACCACCATCCCAACGCCGATGATCACACCCAGCGCGCCCAGCCGCGCCGCGAAATCCAACGCTACGTTGTGCGGGTGAGAGAGGTTCGGCTCTTGCCAGGCTGCCGGCAGAATGTAGAAGCTGCGATAGGCATATAGGAAGTTATCTGGCCCGACGCCCAACAGCGCGTGATCGCGCCACATTGTGAGGGCGCTCTGCCACAGGTTCAGGCGAAAGAACCCTGTGCCGCGCTGTAAGTCCAGCGCGCCGGCCAGCCGCGTGCCCGCTAGCGCCTCTTGGGCGGCGCCGCTAAGCAGCGCGAGGAACCCCAGCCCAACAGCGATCAACAGCGCGATGCCCAGCCAGCGCCAGCGCCGGCCGGCCAACAGCGCCATTGTGATCGCCATCGCCGGCAAGCCCAGGAGCAGCGCGCCGCGCGATTGCGTGAGCAGCAAGGCCAGGCCGATTGGTATGAGGGCAGCGAGATGCGCAAACCAGCGCGGGGTATGCCTGACGCCTAGGACCACGCTGGCCAGCAGGAGCGGCAGCGCGCGCTCCAAAAAGAGCGCGTCGTTGTTGGGCGACCCGAAGACACTCTTGATGCGCGGCAATCCGAACTCAGCGGCAACGACGTTCCCCTGTGCGTAGTTGATCAGTCCGATGGCTGCGACGGTTGTCGCGCCCAAAAGGAAGGCTTCCAGCACGAATAGGCGGTTTCTGTCAGCATCAGGGAATGTCCGCAGCATCAAGTAGAGTAGGGCCGGCTCGACGATCACCAAGCGCCACTCTCGAAATGCCTCGACCTGAAAGTCAGCCTGCAGCGCCGAGAGCAGCGCGACGATAACCAGCCCGGCGATGCTCCAGTCGAGCAAGTTCAGTCGGAGACGGGGCAGGCGTGGTTCAGCCCGTATGCGCCGAATCCAATGTGCACCCCACGAGAGAACGCATAACAAGAGCAATAGCTCGACCATTGCAAACGACCGCTCAAAGAGGCGTTGGGGCAGTAGATAGAAGGGGATGAAGAATGCCACCAGCATCAACCCCAGCTCCAGCCGCAGCCATATCAGCAAACCGAGCGCGGTCAGGGCCAGCAAGCTGATCGTCGTCGCCGGCGACCAGAACAACACACTGGAGGCCAGCCCGCTCAGGACAACCTGAGGGCCGAGATTGAGGGCGCGGTAGGCTGTGGCGGCGTCCTGCGCCCAGGTGAGGGCCGCGGTGAGCCAGAGCAGCGCAGCAGCGAGCGCTGCGCGGGCGCGCCATACAGCGATGCGCCATGGGTCGAGGGGATCGTTGACGCGTAATGACTGGACGCGCCACCACGCACCCCAGTGCGCACGGGGGACGCTCACGAACAAGCCGGCGATGCTCAGGCCGCTCATGAGCATCGCCAGCCCGCGCAGCAGCTCCCACGGCGTGTCATCAGCCGGCTTGCTGCTCCAACCGATCAAAGACCACTGGTTCCAGCCGCGATCGACTGTGATTGTCGCCGTGTGTTGCCCCTCTCCCAACCCGTCGGCTACAGCGATCGTCTCGATCACTGGATACAAGCCAGGCGAAGTCATGATCAGATAAGCGCCGCGCGGCTCGCGCGGCAGGCGGTTGGCCGGTTGGCCATCTACCTCCACAAAGGTGTAGGCACGATAGTTGCCCCGCCGGACGATCAGGGCCAGCGCGTCGCCGCTGAAGGTGAAGGACACCTTTGCTCCGGGCTGGTCGGGCACATCCGCGCCGAGCTGACCGAAGCGCCAGCCTGGGCTAAACGTCGCGCGCGGGTTAGGCGCAGCGCAGTCGGGCTTGGACGCTAACACCTCTGGCATTGCTGTGGTCACGTTCTCCAGATTAAGCGTCCGGTAGAGGCTCTGAGCGTAACGGCAGTCGGCGAGGAGCTGGGCGCGCGGCGCTTGAGCAGCGATCGGCACAGCCTGAGCCAGCGCCTGATAGGCCGGGCGCGGTGCGCCGTTTTGCGCGAGCAGCGCAAACCCCCACAGCGCATCGGCCTCCGGACGCTGAGGGCGGGGACGGGGCTGTAACGTCTCTAGAAACATCGCGCCAGCCCACGGCCATTCACGCGCGGCCCGCGCTACGGCGCGCAGGATGTAATCGGCCTGTTGGGCTTCGCTGACCTGACCCCAGATTGAAGGTTCGCCGCGCCAGCCGGCAGGCAGCGCATTCCAGCCAAACTGGGTAATCCAGATAGCCTTGTGGCCGTCGTTGTGGGCGACCATCATCTCGCGCAGCAGGATGACGTGCGAGAAGTTCAGCACGCCGGCGTCCACCCGGCGGTCGTCCGGCGGGAAGTCGAAGCCGTAAGCTTTGGCCGCGGCGACCTCGAACGCTTCATGCCCTCCCAGTTGGTAGAGCTTGAGCAGGAAGGTTTGGGGTGCAAGGTTAACGTTGCTCTGCTCAACGGTCGGCGCCAGGCCAGCCAGCACGATGCGTGCGTGTCGGTCAACCGTGCGGATCGCTGCGCGCGCAGCGCGCAGGAGCTGAAGGTAGTATGTTGGGTCTATCAGCGCGTTCCCCCATGCTGCGCTCAGGTTAGGCTCATCCCAGATCTGGTAGCCCAGCAGGAGCGGTCGGCCGTCGGCTGTCTTCAAATGGCCGTAGCGCCGGGCGAACGCGCCGGCGAAGCGCGCGAAGTCATCCGGGTCGGCAGGCGGCGCGGTTTCTATGGGCAGGAAGCGTGCCGAGGCAGAGGGCGCGCGCGCCCAAGCTGGCGTCGTCCACAGCACCGGCAGAACCGAGATGCCGTGGCGGGCGGCAGCTTGCAAGATTCGATCGCTGATGGCCCAGTCGAATTGCCCGCGTGTCGGCTCTAGCGCGTTCCAGCGGAACTCCTGGCGCAGCGCGCGAATGCCTTTGGCGGCCAGCTTGCTGAGATGCGCGTCAAGGGTGCGATCGTCATACTGTTCGAGGGCGGCGTTCACCCCTAGGCGAAGTTCCTCCGCGCCGAATACCGGCTGCGGGAAGGGCTGGACTGTGCCGCGGCTATGCAAGGCCTGAGCCGACGCAATACCAATATGGGCAGTGAGAGAGAGGATGAGAGAGGTCAGCGCGATGAGGGAGAGTACGCGATGCTGCCGAATGGATAAGTTCACGACTGCGCGGCGGTATTGTACCGACGGGGTGCGCTGCGCTATTGTGCGGGTGCGTTCACAGCCAGGGGCAGAAGCTTGGGTGGCGACGGCACTGCCGTCGTCGCCCACCCTCTATAAGATTTGCCTTCGCTGGCAGCATCGCTTGTGAAAGATGCCCCTATTGGTGAACGCACGCTATTGTGCGGGCGGGATGCGGTTCACATAGTGAACCACTGTGTAGCGCCGGCCGGTTTTGTCATCGTGGCCGAGCGCCACGGCGCTAATCGAGGCTGGGGCAATGCTCAGGCGCTGGAAGTTGTCGAAGGGCATGCCTAAATAGTGGGCCAACGCAGCTTTGATCACGTCGGCATGAGCGACGATGGCGATCGTCTGGGGGCGGCGCCTTGGCTTGTCCTCAGCGGACGGGCCGGCGCGCTCGGCCTGTGCCGGTGCCTCCAGGTCGGGATGCGCCGCAGCGAGCGCCTCCAGGGCTTTTACCACCCGCTGTTGCATGTCGAACAGTCCCTCACCGTTGGGGAAGCGCGCCTGCGACGGCGTCTCAACCACGGTGCGCCAAAAGTCGCGGGTGGCCTCGTCCTCGCTCAGCCGTTTGATCTCCATGCCGGTGTAGTCGCCGTTATCTACGTCGGCCAGGTCAGGGCAGATATGCACGGGCAGGCTGCGGTCAGCTGCGATGCACCAAGCGGTCTCGATCGCCCGCTCGAGCGGGCTGCTGTAGATAGCGTCCAAGGGCTGATCGCGCAGCAGTTGGGCGAGCGCTTTGGCCTGTCGGCGCCCTTCCTCGTTGAGATGGATGTTCGGCGTGCGCCCAGGCAGCCGGCCAGTCTTCACAAAATCGTTCGTCGCGTGTCGGATCAGCAGAAGGACAGGCATTGCGAGAAGCTCGAGTTACTCAACTGGCCTGGGCGCTTCGTGCAACGCCTTGATCCTGAAGGTGTCGAAATCGCGGGCGATCGCGGTATTTGGAAAGATAGCGCGCGCCTCGGCTTCTAGGTCGCGCTCGCGATAGCGCCCAGAGATGTGGGTGAGGATGAGCTGCTGGGCGTTGGCCCGCTGCGCCAACCGTGCGGCCTGCGCAGCTGTGATGTGCCCGTTCTGGCGCGCGATCTCAGCGTCGGCCTCCATGTAGGTGGCTTCAGTGACCAGGGCGTGGGCGTTGCGCGCGATGCGCTCCAGGCCGTCAATGTCGCCAATGTCGCCGGTGAGCACCAGCTTGGTCCCTGGTTGGAGGTCGCCCAACACGTCATCGGGATAGATCACGCGGCCATCGGCCAGGGTGATGGGGAGACCCTTCACCAGGGTTCGCCGCTCTGGGCCTTGGGGCACGCCCAGCGCAATGGCTTTCTCGTTTAGGAAGGGCCGGCGCGAATGTTCTTGGAAGACAAAGCCAAAGCAATCCGGCCCGCGATGGCGCACTGGGAAGGCAAGTATGTCGAAGTCATCGCCCTGGAAGATGATGCCTGGCTGGATGCGGATCAAGTTGATCTGAATTGGCGGACGCGCCCCGCGAAAGACGATCCGGTGGATGAGGTCCTCGATGCGGTCGAGGGCGCTCTCACCACCGTAGATGTTCATCTGGTCCAGGGTTTCCCACTGGCCGAGCGTAGAGAGAATGCCGGCTAGCCCCAGGATGTGATCAAGGTGTGGATGGGTGATCAGCACGTGTTCCAACCGGCGAAAGCCCAGCCCGCTGCTCAGCAACTGACGCTGTGTACCCTCGCCGCAGTCCACCATGAAGCGGTGCTCGTCGTGAGCGACGATGGCCGACGATAGCCCGCGCTTGGGCAGCGGTGCTGAGGCGGCGGTGCCGAGGAAGGTCAGCTCGAACATTGGTTGGTCGTCACGAAGCCTGAGCTAGCCGCTCGGCGTATTGCCGGCGGTAGAACTCCTTAAACTCGCCGCTTTTGATCTTGCGCCACCACCAGGCGTTATTGACATACCAGTCCACCGTTTCGCGCAGGGCAGTCTCGAAGTTGCTGCGCGGAGCCCAGCCCAGCGCGCGTATCTTGCGCGTGTCCAGCGCGTAGCGACGGTCGTGGCCAGGGCGGTCGGCCACGTGCTTGATTAGCGATTCGGGTTTGCCCAGCATGGCCAGCATCATGCGCACCACGTCGATGTTATGGCGCTCGTTCTCTCCGCCCAAGTTATATACCTCGCCCAGCTCGCCGCGCGTCAGCACCAGGTCTATGCCCTCCACGTGGTCCATGACGTAGAGCCAGTCACGCACCTGCATGCCGTCGCCGTAAAGCGGGAGCGGCTGGTCGTCTATGGCGTTGGTGATGAACAAGGGCAACAGCTTCTCTGGGTATTGATATGGGCCAAACGTGTTCGACCCGCGCGTGATAGTGACCGGCAGGTTGTAGGTGACGCGATAGGCGCGAATGAGCAGCTCTGCTGAGGCTTTGCTGGCAGCATAGGGCGAATTAGGTTCCAGTGGGTCGCTCTCCTTTGAGTAACCCTCTGGCACGTCCCCATACACTTCATCGGTCGAGACCTGGTGGAAGCGCTCCACGCCAAGCTCGCGGGCTGCCTCCAGCAGCACGTAGGTGCCATACACGTCGGTCATGATGAAGGCGTCGGGGTTCAAGATCGAGCGGTCCACGTGCGACTCGGCAGCGAAATTGACGATTGCTTGGACGCGATGTTGACGGATGGTGTCGAACACGACCTCGCGGTCGGCAATGTCGCCGCGCACGAAGGTGTAGCGTCCCTTAAACGCCTCCGCGACATCGCGCAGGTTGTCCAAGTTGCCGGCATAGGTCAGCTTATCCAGCACGACCACATGCCAGTCGGGATGTGCGTGCAGCGCGTAGCGCACGTAGTTTGAACCGATGAAGCCGGCGCCGCCAGTGACAAGGATGGTCTTCATGGCTTGTTGAAAGGGGGTAGGTTATGTAGCACTGGCAGTCGAAGCAGAATGATGCCGGTATTGTACTGTCGAGAGTCTCTACTTAGGCGCTCTCAGACACGTCATGGCGAGGAGCAAGTCTTGCGAGAGTGCTAATCGCCGGCGACTACGCGCCAATCAACGAGGACGCGCAGGATTACCTGGCCTTCCTGCGCCGCACAGAGGAACAGACCTGTCTGGTGGTCTTGAACATGTCAGAGCGCCCGCAAGCAGCGCATTTTGACCTGCCCTTTGATAAGGTAGCGTGTCTATTCTCGTCGCGCGAGCGCGAAGGAGCCGTGCTGGACGTGGCCGAGCTTCACCTGCGGCCGTTCGAGGTGTTTATTGGTCAGCTCGTGTAGGGTGGCTAACTGGCTGCGTTGGCCAACTTCTCCCCCACTACCAGCATCCCGCCGCCGCAGTCGCGGGCCGGCGCGTCGTAGTAAGGGCGCAGCCGAGGCAACAGGTAGCGATGCACCACGCGCGCCATGACCTTCTGATAGCCCAGCCGGCGCAAGCGCGGTGAGGCGAGCAGGTTAAAGAGGGAGCGCCTCCCGATGCCGAACTGCTGGTTCATGCGATCCCACCTCCGCACGGCCTCTGGTGCGACATAGTAGCTCACGTACGTCAGCCTGATGCCGACGCTGGCCAGCAGCACGCGCCATTCGTCGGCGGTGTGGTAGTGGTGGTGCGCCAGAAGCGCGTCTACGCTGCGCGCGTAGCGTTCCGCAGCCTGCTTATCCGCAGCGCGCGCGACGCCGTCGAGCAGCCGGCGAAATTGATCGCTAGGGACGGTCATCACGAGCAGGCCGCCGGGGCGCAGAACGCGAGCCAGCTCGGGCAGCACGTGCTGTGGATCGGGGATGTGCTCTATCACAGAGTTGCTATACACCGTCCCGAAAGTGCTGTCGCGGTAGGGCAAATGGTGACCATCAGCGAACTGCACGCCGTGACGATATACGCCGCTGTCGCGGGCTGCGGGCAGCTCGCGCGGCGCGATGTCGCAGCCATAGAGGCCATCGGCTTGGCCGAACACAACCTGCGTGAATAGGCCATCGCCGCAGCCAAAATCCAACAGTGGCAGCGGGAACTCTAGTGCGCTCAGCACCCTGGCCTCGATGGCGCGCCACAGTGCTACCGGCGGTGCGAACCAGTAGCGCCTCAGGAAGGCATCTAAGTAGTCCTTGTGGCAGTCGGCGCGCAGAGTGATCGTCATAGACATCTCCTCGGCGGATTATATGAACCACCTTGGTACAATCTCCTGCGTTGCAATGTTCTTTTTGAAGCTTGGCGGATCGCTGATCACCGACAAAACGCGCCAGAATACCCCGCGCCTAGATGTGATTCAGCGGCTGGCGGGGGAAATCAAAACGTGGTGGTCGGAGCAGAATAGTCATGTGCAACTGCTCTTGATCGGACACGGTAGCGGCTCGTTTGGGCATGCGGCAGCACAGCGCTATGGCACGCGCGCCGGTGTATGCGATGCGGAGAGCTGGCGTGGATTCGCCGAGGTGAGCGTAGCGGCTGCGCGCTTGAATCGCATCGTGGCTGATGCCTTGTTCGAGGCCGGCCTGCCGGTCATCAGCTTTTGTCCATCGGCCAGCGCGCGTTGTCAAGATGGTCTTCTGGTTTACCTGGACACTGCGCCGATCCGCGCTGCGCTGGAGAGAGGACTCGTGCCGCTAGTGATGGGCGACGTGGCCTTCGATACCGTGCGAGGCGGTACGATCGTCTCCACTGAAGAGGTCTTCGCGTATCTGGCCCGTGAGCTGCCGGTGACCCATGTGCTGTTGGCCGGCGAAACAGCGGGCGTCTATGTGCGCTTCCCGCCGTCGGAAGCGAACGCCGAGGTCATCCGTCGCCTTACGCCGCGCGAATGGGAAGGCGTGCGCGCGGCAGTGGGGCGCGCGCGTGGTGCCGATGTCACCGGCGGCATGGCCGCAAAAGTGCGCGACATGCTCTCGCTGGTGACTGTGCGCCCAACAGTGACCGTGCGCATCTTCTCCGGCCTGGTGGCGGGCAACGTATTATCAGCCTTGCGCGGTGATAGCCTGGGAACTGAGATCGCTGCTACAGACGATGCGCGGCTGGTAGGGTCTGTGACAGCGTAGGAGAGTTGTCTACTTGCTTGGTCGGACGGCAGATGAATATAAATCTGCTGCGCCCGACCTGAATCAGGTCACCATCCTCGAGCACGGCATGCGTGATGCGCCGCCCGTTGACGAACGTGCCGCTTGCGCTCAGGTTGTCCTCGATATGCCATGTCTGGGCTTCGGCCTCCCAGAAGATGCAAGCGTGATGGCCGCTCACAGACTCATCGTCTACGCAGACCGAGCAATTCAGATCACGACCGATCCACGCACCGGACTGGATGGCGTAACGATGGCTGGGCGCTGGCCCGTTGCTGCTATCCTCTGTCAGCCAGGCAAGTGAGGAAGGCGTGCTTTGCTCCGACGAGCGCTCACGCAGCAGCGCCCACAACAGCGCGGCCAGAAAGGCGTATAGCGCTAAGGCGAGCAGGATGCGCAGGCCGAACAGGATATACGCCAAATCACCGTCCGCCTGAGACGGGGGCATGGCTATTGTCTAGCGCTGACTCCAGGCTGCCATTGTTCCTTCAGCGATGCGCCTGGGCCGGCCAGCGCGCCGGTCAACTGGCACCACGTAGATGCCTGCGGTATCTCGCGCTTCGTCGTCGTGCTCCACTATTGGTAGCACAACAGCGTCGCTATTTGGCGACCAGATGCGATGGCTAAGCGCGTATTGGTCGAAGAAAGGCAGCAGGAGATTGGCGAACGACCTGGCTGGTTTGAACGTTATGAGCAAGCGCGCGTCCCCACCTTCGATGTCCACTGACCAGAGGTTGAGGTGAGGGATGGGTTCGTCGTCCTCGTCAGTGTCCCCTGTTGATTCGTCGTTGTCTAGGAAGCCGCCGGCGCGCGCAGCAATGCTGGCATTTGGGAAGATGCGCTCGCGCAGGTATTCTGCGACGTTGGCAATAGTGAAGTAGGCGATGCGTCGCCCGTTGGGCGACCAGAAGAACGCGATCACTACATCGTCGGCCAACACGCGCACCTCAGCAGTGGCGACGTCCAACAGGCGCAGCGGACCGTAATACGTCTGTAACGGCTCAGTCGGGCTGATATACGCGAGTTGATCGTGTGTCGGGCTCCAGCTCATCGCGGCCAGACCCTGATGAGGGATGATCAGCCGGTTGGGCGCGTTGTATCCATCCACGACCAGTTGTAGCTTGCCGGCGCGATCTACTTGGCCGAACGCCCAGAACTGGCCGCTGCGGGCAATGCCCGGGGCCTGGAAGAGGCCAGGGCGGGCAATGCTCCTGCGCCGGCTGTGTGGATTGAAGGGGTCAATAAACTTGAGCTGCGTGCCTTCTTCGTCGTTTAGGCCGATGTGCAGCAGGATGCGCTTGCCATCGGCGCTCCAATCCCAGAAGCACGGCCGACCGACAGCGATCGGCCCGTCGTCCAGGCTGCTGGCTGGTTCGTCCCCCAGCAGGTCGTCGAGCGAAACGACGTGCAGTCCTAGCGAGTTCTCCGCGAGGCGATTGGTGATAAAGCTGATGTGGCGTCCGTCGGGCGACCAGTAAGCGTAGATTGGGATGTTCTGGTTGCTTTCATAGATCGGTAGCGGGGTATGTTGATCAGGGCCATCCTTAAGCAGAAATATGCCGGCGCGTTTCGAGGACAGGCCCAGGGCAGCAATGTAGCGGCTGTTTGGTGACCAGGCGGGGAATTGGAAGAACAACTCCCCAGTAGTGAGTTGGCGTCGTCCTGAGCCATCTGGTGCGATCGTCTCTACCTCGCCATTTGAGTTGACGAACACGATGCGGTTCACGCCCTTGGTCATACTGCTGATCGTAGCGCAAGTTTTGGTAAGTTAGGAGAATGCAGCGCGTTATGGCGCAGCCGGCTCTCGCGGCTTTAAGGAAATGACTCTAAACGCCTCGACTGGCAACAAACCGCGCCCGGCCTGATAAGCCCATCGGCGCACGCGCTCAGCAACATCCGCGCCGACTTGACTGCGGTGCTGTAACAGCGCCTGTATCTTCAGCTCCAGCGTCTCGCTGATATCCACCCACGTGTTGGGGTCATCTACCCATTGAATCCAGACTTCCCGCACTTCATGGGCCGGCCCAAGCTCTGGGTAGAGCAGCGGCATTGCAGCGACTGGCGCAACGGCGTCCATCGTCGCTATCGCCACAGCGCGATGATCAGGATGGTTGATGTAACTGTCGCCATCGTACATGCGCGTGGGGTCGAGCGCAATCACGACCTCGGGCTTGTGTTTGCGGATCAGGCGCACAAGCGCTTTGCGCAATTCCAGGGTTGGCATTACCTCGCCATCGTTGTAGCGCAGGAACTCGATCTCGCGCACGCCGCAGATTTCGGCTGCGGCGCGCTGTTCACGCTCGCGCAGCTCGGCCAGCGCCTCGCGGGTGAGGTTGGGATCATGACTGCCGCTGTTTCCGCTCGTAACGAGCACGTAGATGATGCGCGCGCCACGCCTGGCCCATTTCGCGCATGTGCCGGCGCAGCCAAATTCAATGTCATCGGGGTGTGCGACGATGACCATCGCCGAGGCAGGGATGAATTCCGCGTCCATATCGGTGCGACGATTCTATGCCCAGCCCACGCAGAGCTCAGTGAGTTGGCTAGGGCAATTGGGCAGGCTCCGATAGAACTGGGGAATCTGCTGGAGCGCGACTCGCTGGCCGCTGCTGACTGGCCAGGTCATCGCGCAGAGCCTGTTTCATGGGCAGCCCCAGCCGGTAGGCTGCCGAGCTAATCGCATGCGAGACCACTGGCCCAGCTAGGATCAGCAGCGCGATGAGCAACAGGGCTTTGCTCCAGGCCAGGGGAGTGACAAACACAGCAGCTACTGTGAGCAGCACCACACCAAACGTCGAGACTTTGCCGGTGGCGTGCATGCGCGCGTAGACATCTGGCAGGCGTACTAGGCCGATGATGCCGACCAGCGAGAAGAAGGTGCCGATAAGCACAGCGAGAAGGGCGATCAGGTAGCTGAGCGATTCAGACATGGCCAACCCGTCAGAACATTTGTCGGCTGGCAATGTAGCGCGCCAGCGCGATCGTGCCGGCATAGCTGATGACCGAGGCGCCCAGCGCGAGGTCCATATAAAGGGCGTCATCTCGGATCAAGGCCAATAGCACGAAGATCGCCAACACCAGCGTCGAAATTACATCGGCTGCGACGATCCGATCCATTACCGTCTCGCCGCGCCACACCCGCTGCACAGCGATGGCGATCATCACCACGTGGGCGATCAACGAAATCACGCAGACCAGGAGGAACACGTCACGCATTACTCAAAAATGCTTTCCAGCATCGCGCGGCGCTTGCGCTGCGCTTCCTCGGCGCTCGCAGCGCTGCTCACTACGTCCAGGCAATGGACATACATCGTGCCATCTTCGCCTATCTCGACCACCTGCTCGCCGGGCGTGACGGTAATGGCGTGTGCGCTCAAGGCAACGCCCAGCTCGCTCTTCATGCCGGCCTGGACGGCGATGATCCCTGGACGGATTGGCAGCTTCGGATCCAGCACAATGCGCGCCACGCGAATGCCGTTGCGAATGATGTCCACGCTCAGCCAAAGTGTGTATCTGACCAGGTTGAACAGCGCCGCCGGCAGCCGGCCGATGGACAGCGGCTGACTGACCGGTTTGATAATTGCTGTGGTGGCCAACCCGATCAACAGGCCGGCGATTAGGTTAGATAGCTCCAAGTTGGCAGTAAGCGCCAGGTAAAGCAACCAGCAAATAATCGCAAGTCTCAAATACGCGAGCAAAGCATCCTCCTTTGCCTACTCTAATTTTGGTTCAGCACGGCCTGGATGTAGGCGCGCGGCTGCTGAATCCACGCACTGGTATCTTGGGCAAGCTGAATCAGCGGCTGCGCCCACAGGCCCAGCACCAGGCACGCAGCAACCAGCAGCCCTGGTGCGAGCGGGCTATCGCCGTGCGGTTTTACTTTGACATCCGGCTGATCAGGTTTGAAAGGCTCCCACCAGACGCTCATCAGCGCGCGAAAGACATACACCAGGGTGATCACGCTTGAGAGGCCTAGCAGCAGGAGCGGGAGCCAGTAGTAAACGGTTTCGGCGAAGTTCCCTTTGCTGCTGGCTTGTATCCCGCTCTGAAAGAGAAGTAGCTTACTGATGAAGCCGTTGGTTGGCGGGATGCCGGCTAGGGCCATGCCGCCGACGAAGAAGATCACCCCGGCCAGCGGCGCGTATTTGCCTGTGCCGCGCAGCACGCTGAACGCAGCCGTCTTGATCGGGGCACGGCTGGCCAAGTAGCCGCTCAGCATCAGCATGGCGCTCTTGACGAGCGCGTGGTTGAAGGTGAACACAATGGCTGCGGCCAAGGAGAGCAGCGTGCCCCAGCCAACGCCAACGTGGATGAAGCCGATCTGAGCCAGCGTGGAGTAGGCGAACATGCGCTTTAGGTTATGCGTGCCGGCTGCGCCCAGCCCGCCAAAGACGATGCCGACGATGCCCAGCGCCACTAAGATGCCGCGCACCCACTCTGCACTGGGCATCAGCAGCGTGGTCATCCTCAAGAACCCGTATACGCCAAGCTTCACCACTACGGAGGACAGCATTGCTGATACCGGCGTGGGTGAGGCGGTGTGAAAGTCAGGCTGCCAGAAGTGAAAGGGCACGACGGCGCTCTTGATCATGAAGGTGACGGCCAGCAGGACGACAGCTAAGGGCAAGAGCGGCTGGTCAGGATCGGCGGCGATGCGCGCGGCCAAGTCGGCCATGTTGAGCGTCCCGTAGCTCGTATATAAGCTGCCGATGCCAAACAACAGGCAGAAAGAGGCGACGGTGCTGATCAGGAAGTACTTGTAGGAAGCCTCCGGCCCGTAGCGGTCGTCGCTCATCGCAGTGAGTATCGTCCCGCTTAGCACGACGAGCTCCACCATTACGAAGAGGTTGAAGATGTCGCCGGTGAGCATGCCGCCGGTCAGTCCGGTGACCAGGAAGAGGAACAGCGGATAGAAGGTGGGGTGGCGCACAGCTCTGTCCTTGGCGCCCAGGGCATACAGGAAGCCGAAGATAAACACAAATTGAACCATCACCGCCATTAAGGCGGAGAGCAGGTCAGCGACGATGCTGATGCCGAAGGGCGCGGCCCACAGCCCCATCTGATATACAGCCGGCTTGCCTGACGTCCACACCGTCCAAAGCAGCCAGGCGCTGCTTGCGAACGCCACGCCCATCGTGGCGAAGGCCCAGCCTGCCTGAAGGCGAGGATGGCGGCTGAGCAGCGTTGCTGCGGCTGCGCCGCTCAGCGGGATGACAATGGGCACGATCACAAGTGGGTTCATCTGTTGCTGTGCATTGCGCAGAGCGTTAGTGGGAGAGGCCCTTCACCTCATCGCTGTCGCTGGTGCGGTAGCGTGCTGAGAGCACGTAAAGTAGCGAGAGCACGAAGGCAAATCCGCCCAAGCTGATTACGATCGCGGTCAGGACCAGCGCCTGGGGCAGAGCATCGCTGCGCTGTCCTGTGGCCTTGGCGTATGCCTCAACCACGCCATCATAGGCGCCGGCGGAAAGCAGGAACAGGTTCACTGCGTTTGAGAGGATCACCAGCCCGATGGCCGAGCGAATGATGTTACGGCGCAGCAATTGGTACAAACCAATGCCGAACAAAGCGCCGATGGCGAGTGCTTTCAAAACTTCCATGTCGTCTACTCTAGGTCACGTTCTGGATGGCCCAGCGTGTCTACGATAAATATCGTTGCGCCGAGCACGACCAGGCAGATGGCCAACTCGAAGAGGAATGAAGTGCTGAGGTAGAACCCTTTCGGCAGCGGCAGGCCCAGGGCTGCGCCAAAGTCGAACGGCGAGAAGAACCCACCGCCTAGGAACATCGGCAGCGTTGATCCGCATAGTACGAGCAGAAAGCCGCTGCCGATCAGGAACGCCGGACGGATCAGCCCGAGGCGCTGTTTGGTGCGTTCGTAGCCGAAGACGACATACCAGAACCCGACGCCCAAGCTGAGGGTGACGCCTGCGGTGAAGCCGTCACCGGGCTGATCGTGGCCATAGATCATCTGCACGATCGCCAGCGCGAAGGCCAATGGCAGCGCAGCGTAAGCCAGCGCGCGGATGAACGGCGAGGTGCGAACGCCGTCCACGCCAGTGATGTGCGCCGGCAGCGTGATGGGCAGTGTTTCGTCTTCGCCTTCAGCGGGAAGCCTGGCTGTTTCGCGCTTCTTCATTGCATAGCGAATCAGGGTAAAGACGCCCATGCCAGCAGCGCTGAACACCGTGATCTCAATCAACGTGTCAAAGCCGCGAAAGTCCACCACGATTGCGCCGACGATGTCGGCGGCGCCAGTGAGCGGCTTGGCGTTCTGCTCGTAGAAAGGCGTCACGACTGAGGGTCGCGGCCGAGAAGCGAAGGCGTACAGACAAATCAGGGTGACCAGCGCACCACCGCCGGCGGCTAACAAAGCGTTGCGGATCGAAGCGCCGTTGTTTAGGGCCTCGGCCTGTTGCCGTTGCGCCCGCGGCAGTCGGGAGAGCGCCAGCACCAGCACAACGGTGGTCAGCACGTCCACGACGGCTTGCACTAGCGCCACGTCCGGCGATGGCTCCAGCGCGATTACCACGGCGATCGCCAGCCCCGACGAACCCAGGGCGATGATCGCCAACAGGTCGCGCCGGATCACGATCGAGACGAAAGAGGCAGCAACCGCCAGCAGCAGACCCAACAGGCGCAACCCACTGGCCACGTCCAGCGCCTCATCTATTCGTAAACCGTTTGAATTCAGCACGAGGTGAGTATTCCCAAACAGCACTACCAGCGCGAGTAACGCAGTCAGGATTACTGAGAGATACACTCGGATGCGCCCACTCTGCGCGCGCGTGACCATGTTTGCGGCGCGGTCAACGCTGCGCAGCACCACGTTATAGGCCAGGTTCATGTCCAGCGCCTGGATGCGCGGCACAGCCCGAATTGTTCGCCGCGCAGCGAACAAGGCGATGCCCAGCGCAATGGCGACCCCGCTGAGGATCAGCGGCAGGTTAATGCCGTGGAAGAGGTCCAGAGAGACCTTGACCTTGTCGCCGTAGGCAGCGGTGGCTGCGCTGGCCAGCAGGCCAGTGATGGCCGCTGGCTGAAGGACGCTAATGACGACAGATAGCAGCGCGAGCGCCCCCGGCCCAAGCAACATGCCGAGCGGTGCCTCGTGTGCGTGCAATTCGTGCGACGTCTGGGCGTGATCCTTCTCTAGATGTGGCGCTGGCCATCCTGCCCCTGGCTTGGTGATGAACGTGTCCAGCGTCAGGCTCCCAGCCTGGGCCAGCATCGCTGCGCCGGTCAGCACGGTGATCGCCGGCAGCACAATGCGCGTGAGCTGCGGCAGGATGGCTTCCATCTCGGCAGCCAGCAGCGTTTCCTTGGCCAGAAAGCCGAATAGCGGGGGAAGACCGCCCATCGAGAGCGCTGCCAAGCCGCATACCGCGAAGGTCCACGGCATGGCGCGCCACAGCCCGCCCAGCCGGCGCAGGTCGCGCGAGCCAGCGTGGTGATCGACAATGCCCACAATCATGAACAGCGCGCCCTTGTATAGCGCGTGGGCCAAGATGCCGATGGCCAGCGCCTTGAAGGCTGTCGGAGCCTCTTCGCCAATTAGCATCGTCAGCGCGCCGAGCTGGCTGACTGTGGAATAGGCAAGCAGGCTTTTAAGATCGCTTTGACGTAGGCCGATTATGGCGCCGGTGATCATCGTGGTTCCACCTATGACGACCATGAGCCAGAACCACCAGTCCGTGTTGCCCAGCGCGGGGTGCAGGCGTGCCAGCAAGTACACCCCCGCCTTGACCATCGTGGCCGAGTGCAGGTACGCGCTGGCCGGCGTCGGCGCAGCCATGGCTTTGGGCAGCCAGAAGTGGAACGGCACCTGGGCGCTCTTCGTAAAGGCCCCGAAGGCCAGCAAGCTCAACATGATCGGATACCAGGGGTGGTTCCTCAATGAGTCGCCATTGCGCAGGATCACCGCGAGGTCCGTGCTGTCACTAATCATTGCAGCGAACAGCAGGCCAGCCAGCATAGCGATGCCGCCAGCGCCGGTGACGAACAAAGCTTTGAACGCCCCTTGGCGCGCTTCGTCGTCCTTCGTCTTGTAGGCGATGAGCAAAAAAGAGGTCAGGCTCGTCCCCTCCCAGAACACGAACAAGGCGATTACATCGCCGGCCAACACCAGCCCAAGCATGCTGGTCATGAACAGCAGCAAATACAGGAAGAAGCGGGCATCCGTGGCGGTTGTGCCCGTCGTAGACAACGTTTGCTGTGTATCCTGATGATGAATGTGCGCATCGGTAGGATGGTGCGGTGATAGATAGTAGCCGGCGTAGATCACGATCAGCGTGCCGATGCCGGTGATGATCAAACCGAAAAGCAGGCTGAGGCCATCCAGATAGAGCGCGAGCGCGATGTTCAGCGCGGGCAACCAGGGGAAACGCCAGACGATCGGCTGGTTGTCGGTCAGCGACGAGGAAAGCGCCAAGAGGGATATAAAAGCCGATAGCGGAGCGAGAGATAGCCCCCAGCCCATGGCGCGGGGGGAAATAAGTTTGCCAATCGGGGAGAGCGTGAACAATGCGCTGGCAGCGACGCCAGCGAGGCAGGCCAGCAAAGGCAAACTCAACATAGCAGGTCGCGGGTCTAGTTTGGTCGTGAGAGTCGCTTGCGCGCTTCGGTCAGCTCATCGCGCAATGCTTGCTTGATCGGGATGCTAAGCCGATGGGCCGCTGAGGCCAGGGCGTGAGACACAACCGGACCAGCAACGATCAGCAATACCACCAGCAAGATCGCTTTGCTGGCTGTGGCTGGCGCCGATAGGGCCACGGCCACGGCCAAGAGCGCAGCGCCGAACACACCCACTTTGCCCGCCGCGTGAAGGCGCGCATAAACGTCCGGCAGGCGGATCAACCCCAATACACCAAGGATGGAGAACGACGTTCCCACCAGGACCAAAATCAAGATCAGAATCTGGATCAAAACAGACATGTGCTTAGAACATGCGCTGGTCGGCCAGGTATCTGGCCAGCGCCAGCGTCCCGATAAAGCTAAGCGCAGCCAGTCCCAGCGCGACGTCAATATAGATGCTCTGGCCAGTGATGAGCACAGCGATGAGCACGATACACAAGGCGAGCACGCTCACCAGCTCCACGCTCAGCAGGCGATCCACGGCGTTCTCGCCGCGCAACGCGCGCCAGGCAGCCACTGCTAGCAGCAGCAGATGCGCGATCAAGGCAATCGTAAAAACGGTTTGAAGGATCTCTTCCATGCCCATGTCCGAAGTCCCTTCAGGCGCGCTGCCATTTATCCACCAAGCACAGCCCTGACATACTGCTCCGGCGAGGTCATCCAGGTTACAGTGGCCTGAGAGAGCGCGATCAGCGGCTCTGCCCAGATCCCCAGGATCAAGCTCAGCGCGATCAGAAACGCCGGCGCGACCAGGCGGTCGCCATGAGGCTTAGGCTTGACGTCTGCTGGCAATGGCGCCCACCAGATCCGTTGAAAGGCGCGAAAGATATATACGACGGTGACGATACCTGCCAGCCCGATCACGGCCAGGGGCACATACGCACCCGCGTCCAGGCCGCTGTTGAAAAGCATGAGTTTGGCCACAAAGCCGTTGAGCGGCGGGATGCCGGCCAAGCCCATGCCGCCGAGCATAAACAGCACACCGGCCAGGGGGAGCTTCTTGCCCAGACCGGTGATCGCAGTAAAAGCGGCCGTCTTCACCGGCGCGTAGCTCGCCACGCTGCCGGCTAGCATGAGCATGGCTGCCTTGAGCAGGCTATGGTTGAAGGCGTAGACCAGGGCCGCGCTCAACGCCAGCGGCGTCCCCCAGCCGATGCCGACCAGGATGAAACCTAACTGGCCAAGCGTGGAATAGGCCAGCATACGTTTGGCGTCGTGGGTACCCACGGCGCCCAGGCCGCCGAACCATACCCCGACAGCGCCGACGACCACCAAGATAGATCGGATCACCTCGGCTTGTTCAGTGAAGAGTAGCGTAGTCATGCGCAGGAAACCGTAGATGCCCAGCTTGACGACCACCGATGAAAGCACGGCGTGCACCGGCGTGGGGGCTGCCGTGTGAAAGTCTGGTTGCCAGAAGTGAAAGGGCACAACTGCGCCCTTGACCATGAAGAAGACCATCAGCAGCGCCATGGCCGGCAGCAGGAGGGGCGGCGAGGGATCAGCCGCAATGCGGCGGGCGAGATCAGCGATGTTCAGCGTCCCATACGAGGCGTATAGGCTGCCGCAGGTGAGCAACAGCGCGATGGACGCGATGAAGCTGATATAGAAATACTTGTAGGCCGCCTCTGTGCCAAACTTGTCGTCGGAGATGGCTGTGAGCGCAGCGCCGGAGAACACCAGCAACTCGGCGAACACGAAGAGGTTGAAGAGGTCGCCGGTCAGCATAGCGCCAGTGAGGCTGCCCGCCAGCATCAAAAAGATAGGATAAAAGGCTGGATATTGGGCGCACTGGTCACGACAGCCCAGCGCGTAGAGGAATCCGCCCGTCAACACGAGCTGGCACATCACGGCCATCAGCGCGGAGAGCAAGTCACCCACTAGGGTAATGCCGAACGGCGCTGCCCAGTTGCCCACCTGATACACGACTGGCGCGCCAGACGACCACACTGACCACAGCAGCGCGCCGCTGCAGATGAATGAGGTGAACATGGTGCCAAAAGCCCAGGCAGCCTGGAGCCGATGATGCGTGCGGAGCAGCACGGCGACTGCCGACGCAGTCAGCGGGATGACGACGGGCAACACAACGAGTGCGCTCATGAGCGGGAGGAGGCGATCAGGTTCAATGCGTTAGCCCTTTGACCTCGTCGCTGTCGCTGGTTTTGTATCGCACAGAGAGCACGTATAGCATCGAGAGCACGACAGCGAATCCGCCCATGCTGATCACGATGGCCGTGAGGATAAGCGCTTGAGGAAGTGCATCGCTGCGCTGGCCGATGGCGTTGGCGTAGGCAGAGACCTCGCCCTGGTAGGCGCCCGAGGCAAGCAGAAACAGGTTGATCGCGTTGGAGATAATGCCCAGGCCGATGACCGATCGGATCAGGTTACGGCGCAGCATCTGGAAGATCCCAGTCGCAAACAACACGCTAATAGTGAACGCAAGCAATACTTCCATGGCTCAATGCTCCGGGCCGGCGCGCTGAGGTTCCGATACCGGCGCGATATGGTCTGTGCTGACCTCGTCGAGGGTGACTTCGCCGCGGTCGCGCAGTGCAGCGATCGCTTGCATCTGCTGAATGGATTCGGCGTCGGCGTCTTTGGGATGGCCGAGTGTGTCCAACATCAGCACGGCGCTGCCGACGACGGTGAGGCAGATCGCCAGCTCGAAGAGCGTGGCAGTGCTGAGATATACCCCTGCCGGCAAGAAGTCCATCCCCAGGCGTTTGCCAAAATCTACCGGCGAGAAGAAACTGCCATTAATGATGGCTGCGGACGCGGCTGATCCCAGCGCCAGTAGTAGGCCAAGGCCGATGAAATTGGCAGGATTGAACCAGTATAAGCGCCGCTTGGTTTCTTCGTAGCCAAAGGAGACGTACCAGCTCGCTACGCCCAAGCTAACGATCACGCCGGCGGTGAAACCGTCCCCAGGCTGGTCGTGCCCGTATAGCACGTGGATGATAGCCAGCACCAGCGTGAAGGGCAGGAGAAAGAGGGCCAGAGCTTGGACGAACGGTGAGGTCCGCGGGCTGGCGGTGCCGCGCAGAAAGCGCGCCCACTGATCGCGAATTGGCTGGAAGACATCGCGGTCGCCGGCCTTGTACGAGGCGTAGCGCAGCAACGTGTATATGGCCAGGCCGGCAGTTGCAAAAACCGCGATCTCTATCAGCGTGTCGAACGCCCGGAAGTCAACGATGATCGCACCAACGATGTCATTTGCGCTGGTGAGTGGCTTGGCGTTCTGCTCAAAGAAGGGTGTAAGCTGGGATTCGCGCGGTCGTGTGCCCAGCGCCGTCAACACGATGACGAACATCATCGCGCCGCTCACCACGGCGATCACAAAATCGCGCGCCAGCCCCAGATAAGACTGACGAAAGGTTAACTCGAAGGCGCGCGCGCGCTGCTCGCGCGGCAAGCGGGTGAGCGCCAGCACCAGGATCACCAATGTCAGCGACTCAACCACCACTTGAACCAACGCCAGGTCAGGCGCTGGCTCCAGCAGCATGAGCACGGCGACGCTCAACCCCGACGTGGTGAGCGCGAGGATGGCGAACAGGTCGCGCCGCAGCAGCACGCTTGCGATCGCGGCGACGCTGATGACCACCAGCGTGAACACGCGCAACAGCGTTAAAGCGGGCTGTTGCATGGCCGCGGCGATCTGCAGCGGTGGAAGATTGGGCCGGCCGATGAGCAGCATCATGCCTGCCATGCTGAGGAGCATCACCGCCAGATACAGGCGCAGCTTACCGTTCTGGACGCGCGTCGCCAGCCAGGCCAACCGATCAATACCTGTGAGCGCGCCGTCATAGAGCACGGAGAGGCGGATTGCGCCGCTGATGCGTTCGAGCAGGGCGCGCAGCCGGCTACGTATGGCCAGGATGGTCAAGCCAGTGCTGACGGCGATGGCGCTTAGCACAAGCGGGACGTTGATCCCAGTCCAAAGTGCCAGCGATACTTTGACCGGCGCGCCATAGCTTGCTGCGGCTGCGCTGGCCAGCAGCGTGGCAATTGCTTGTGGTTCGGGTAAGACGCCGATGGCCAGTGAGAGCGCTGCTGGCAAAGCTGGCGCCAGCCACATTGCGA
>Ga0308389_1000346_pt1 | contig 35213 bp, 32 predicted proteins | sample Hotspr2Sample148_FD_202362 | JGI IMG/M metagenome (GOLD analysis project Ga0308389, IMG submission 202362) | Hot spring phototrophic mat microbial communities from Mushroom Spring, Yellowstone National Park, Wyoming, United States - 20040719_148 ... | reverse complement strand
AGTATAATATACAATATTTGAATCATAAATCAATCAATTTTTATTAATAATTAAAACAAAATTTATATATGAATTTTATTTAGTTAAATTAGTAAAAATTTTTTAAAATTAATTCAATATCAGATTTTATAATTTTATTATAAATTATTTTTTATAGTTTCTGTAATAACTTTTAGTAACTTGATCCTACCAAACCACTTATATTTGAATTCAATAATATGCCAAGGTGCATAATCAGTATTGGTTTTTTTATAAAGTTCATCGAAGGCTACTCTGTATAAATCCCATTTTTCTCTGTTTCTCCAGTCTTCTTCGGTTATTTTCCATTGTTTGTAAGGATTGTTTTGTCGTTCTTCGAATCGTTTTAGTTGTGTTTCTTTATCTACATGTAGCCAACATTTGATTAATATATAGTCCCATTTTGTCAGTAATGATTCGAATAATGCTATCTCTTCGAAAGCATTTTGCCATTCTCCCACAGTGCAAAATCCTTCGATTCTTTCTACAAGTAAACGACCATACCACGTTCTATCGAAAATCGTAATCTGACCATATTTGGGTAGATGTGTCCAAAATCTCCATAGATAATGATGTTTCTTTTCTCTTTCGTTTGGTGCACTTACAGAAATAATTCGATAATAGCGTGGATCTAATTTTTTAACAATTCTTCTGATAGAACCACCTTTCCCTGCAGCATCCCACCCTTCTAATAAGATAATAACCGGTTTCTTTTTTTTCTTTAGTTTTTTTTGTAAACTCGATAACTCTTTTTGGTAATATTCTAATTGTTCTTTGTATTCTGTTTCTGTAAGAGATTTATTTAAATCAATGGTGTCTAAAATGCTAGGGCTATTTACATTGATTTTGGGATCATAAATTATTGGTTTTTCGCTCTTTTCTTTTACTATTTGTTCTACCTTATTTTTAAAGACTAAAAAAATGTTTTTAAGAGATTCAAATTTATTCGTATTATTGAGAATATTCCATTCTTTTAATAAATTAAATTTATAAATTTTTTTATATAATTTAGATGGTTTTTTATTATTTATTAGAAATTTTATAATTAAAACATAAGAAGATAGAATCTTTTCTATTATTTCGATTTCTTCTAAGGAGATGTTTAAACTATACCAGCTTTTGTCTAAGAGATAGATTTGATCAAAAGAAGGTGTTTTTTCCAAAAAGAAAAGTATTTTTAGTTTACCATTGCATTTAAAAATGCTCTTATTAACAGAAACAAAATGATATCCTCTTGGTTCGAGGGGGTCTAAAAATTTGGTTATAAGCTCCTTTTTGTTTTTTGAATTTTTCCCCTCAATGAATATCAATATAGGTATTTTGTTATCTTTTGCTTTTTCTTTGTAGGTTCGAAACCTCTAATTTAAGTAAATCTAGTTCTTGATCATTTGCCATATTAGAATTTATACATATATTCAATGCCAAGTTCTCTTATAAATTCGCTGTTTTTGGGTAATAATCCCGTAGGCTTGATCTGTGACAGTAAAACAGGTGTAAGATCACCTTGCGAGACAGCAGATAGGTTTATGTTTTCGTCTGGTTCAATTTTTGGTGATTTTAGGTTATGATATTCTTGTTTGTATCTATAAACTACGCGAACAATTTGATTTGGGTCAATTTTATAGCCATAAGAAAGATAATATTCATAACCTGGAATTTCTAAAAATGCTGGACCATCGGTTAATTTGGATTGAGGAAGAATAGCCGAAATAGCAAGGGGATTAATCGTCCCGCTATTTAGAATATTAATAAAATCTGTATTAATACGATTTTCTTTTAGTTTATAGCTGACAGCACCATAACCGTAATGAAGATCTATACCGATAAAAACTAAGTTTTTTTCTAAAAATTCATAAATATAATTAACGCCAGCTTTTAATTTTAACGCAGCCTCTAAATAATCTAATTGGTTTGTTACGTAAATATTGGCAGTATTTACCAACGTTTTATTTTGGGATGGATCGTTTTGATGAATTTCTATGTATAAAGAGTTTAGAGCTTCGATTCCAGAAATTGTTGCTTTGTATTGATAAATATCTAAACCCAAACCAAAGCGAAAACCTACATTTTTAAAGTAGGGATGATTTTGCAATAAATAATAATCGTTCTGGTAGCCGAAAAAGATATTTTTTAGATCTTGTTTTGAGCTAGAAAGAATACCATCTGAATTATTAACAATGGTTGTAGTGATGGTATCTGTTTGTGTTTTAAAAGTAGTATTTGCTGATTCTATGTTATTTTTATACGCTGGAAAATAATTGGATTTTGATGTGATAATATTTATATAAAAATCAGAACATTGGTTTTTACTACATTTTGGTGTGGCAAACTGATAAGAAACACCTTTAATTTTTTTGGGAGAATCGTTTAAAAATAAATTATATTTCCCTTTGATTATATCGCTTATAAAAGTAGTATATGGTATATCTAATGCATTTTTTATTGTTGCAGATTCCCAATTGACCGTAGAAATTTTAAAATTCCAGTGATTGATGGATTCTATATCAAAGTTATTAAAAGGTGCATTTTCTTGGGCTTGTAAGCTTAACACAAAAAATAAAAAAATAAACAATGTTTTTTTCCACATTATAAACCCCCTAAATTTTTTGTTAAAGATTATTTTTTTGTCCAATCATTTGACAACATTTTTTTTGTTCTTTCTACAAAAAATATTTCTATGGGTTGAAGGTTTTTAATCGGTAACTTTCCTCTTGGTTCAAAATGATATTCATTATAAAGTCGGATCTCTTCGAATACATTTCGAGAAATGCTTATTTTTTGGGGTAATGAAATACTTTGTAATCGCGAAGCAATATTTACAGAATTTCCCCATATATCAAAAACAAATCTCCAATCTCCAATTACTCCACTGATAACTTTTCCTTTATCTATTCCTGCTCGAATATACCAATTATGACCTGTTTTCTCTAATAAATGACTTTGTTCGTTGTTTAACAAATCAATGATTTCTAAGCAAGCATCTACACATTCTTTTGCTTGCGAATATTCAGAGAATAATCCACCTGCAAACATGTAGCTATCACCAATAGTTTTAATTTTTTCTAAATTATATTTTTTAATAACTTTATCAAATTTATTAAATAATTCGTCTAGAACACCAAAAACGATGTTAACATTTGTTTTTTCCATAATAGTGCTAAAAGAAACAAAATCAATAAAGACAATCGTAACATTCTCGTTAATAAAAGGTTCAAAGCGATTTTCTTTACGAAGTTTATAAGCCACATGTATTGGTAAAATTTTTTGTATTAACTCGTCTAATTCTGATGTTGTTTGCTCAATTTTTTTGCTTTTAATAAAATCATTGAGTTTGCTTTTAAAAAAAATTACAGAAATAAAATAAGATATTAATATTAAAATAGGAATATTGATATAATGGGATGTTAGAACCTGAGGGTTTGTTTGATACTGAGGTAAAAAGTAGAATAAAATTACAGAAACTACCATGTAGAGGATTAAGCTATCGATAGGAAATAGATATAAAAGTACCGATACTCCAAAATATCCCATGATTATAACAGTAATTTGGCCATTTGCTTTTTGATCAATTAATGTAGTCCAGATCAATATTAAAAATAAAAAGAAAGCAATGAGTAAAAAAAAGAACCTAAAAATAAGTTGATTCTGAATTCTACGAGCTATTAACTTCGAAGAAATAATCGTAATCGCACAATAAAACAAAAATACTATATGTGTAATTGCTAATTCTTTTGCATAAACATCAAGGGTATTATTTAAATATCTTATGGCATCAAAAGTAAGAATTCCTATTAACCCAATAGATAAAACATAGCTAAAGATGATTAATCGGGAAATGTTTGTATTGGCGATATCGTAATAAAAAAATACTTTCTCGACTTGGTCATCTAATAATTTTTCTGGATAGAAGAAATCCGAAATGATTTTAAAAAATTTTTCATTTGAATTTATTTTTGTAGTAGAATTCTAATTGTCAAATAGTTTTTTATTTGAATATTCAAAAAAATATAAATTTTTTTAATATTTTAATTTCGAATCGAAAAGAAAAAAAGTCTACAATGTCATTTTTTTTGTTCTATTATATAAAAACACATTGATTCGAGTTTTTGCAATATTACTTTTACAATTTCTCGGGAATAGGAAAATTGTTTTTAATAAAAGAAATTAGAATTTTTTTCATGTTGCTGTTATCTTCTTGAAATTCAAAAACCACTAAATAGCGATTTTTTTCTGACTTATATATATCTTTGATTTTACCTGTTAAAAAGAATGTTTGATCTTCTAAATTTAATTGTATTTCTACGCTAAAGTCTTCCCAAATAATATTTGGTATGTTATGTTCTTTTAACAAATCGCGTAAAAGTTTTTTAATATCAACCAGTGAATAAATCTTGATTCCTCTTAGAGATAACTTTTCGCTAATAAAATCGATTTCGTTTGTTTCTATTCCTAAATTTATATGTTTGAATTTTATTTTTCCCGAAACTTTTGCTAATGTCATTAGATTGAAGGATAAAGGTTCAAAATCTGTTTTAATTATAACATTGATAGTATGATCTTCTACTCCGATAATTTCTCCTATGGTTTTATAATCTCCAGAAGAGGATCTATAAAATATCATTTCGATTTTTTTGGATAAAAGATTTTCGCTTTTTAGCAAATTTATCCTAATTTTAGGAATTGGTTTTTCTTCTACGGATTCGACAAAACCTATAGTAAAAAAACTACTTGTTAATACAAGCACTGGTTCATATATGTCTAAATCTTTTATGGAAGAGATAGCAAAAGTTCCTAATTCAAAAAAAAGATTTCGAAGAATGTGTAAAAATAGCTGATTACTGTGTTTATCATTCTGTAAAACTTTTATATACCATTCCAACAATCGCTTTTTTAATAACGTAGAATTTTTTATTTCTCTATTTCGCGTAAAAATAGAATAATTTTGTTTGTAATAATTATAAAAATCTAATAATAATTCTATTTCTTTAACGCTTAACTTCTTTTGTTTTGATATTGTTAAAAAAAATAAATAGTTCTTTTTTTCGAGGTATTTAAAATAATAAATGGTATTAAACATCAATATAATAACAATTAAAACGATAAGTAATATCCAAACATGAACAATCTGAAATTCTGGCCATTCAAGTATTTTCATTTAAATCTAATTTAGTTTAACTTGTATTAAATTCAATTAAAATAATTAAAAATTGAATCTTGTTGACAATAGAATTAAAATAAATTATAAAATTAAGTATGAAAAGAGTATTAGTTCCTTTAGCAGATGGTTTCGAAGAAATGGAAGGGATTATTATTATAGATGTGTTACGTAGAGCTGGGTTAGAAGTTATTGTAGCTGGAGTAGATAAAAAAGAAATTGTTGCTTCGAGAAATACAAAACATATAGCAGATTATCTTTTAGAAGAAGTAAAAGGTTGGGAATTCGATGCAATCGTTTTACCAGGCGGTTCAGAAGGGGCAAAGCGATTAGCAAACGACGAAAGGATTAAAAAGATCATCGAGGATTTGAACAAAAAAAATAAACTCATCGGTGCTATTTGTGCAGCTCCCAATGTTTTGTTAAAACATAACATAATAAAAGATAACGATAAGTTTACTTTACATCCCAATACTTTACCCGAAAAATACCCTGGTCAGTTTGTAGACGATAGGGTTGTCAAAAACAATCATATATTTACGAGTAAAGGTCCGGGAACTGCTTTTGAATTTGCTCTTGCTATTGTAGAAGAGTTATGTGGTAAAGAAACGAGAGAAAAAGTAGAAGCCCCAATGTTTGTAAAAAAATAAGAAGATCCAGCTACTAACTGGATCTTTGTTTTGATTATCTTGCTGGTTGTTGAGGTTGAGTTGGTTGTTCTTCTGCAATTGGTTGTGCTGGACCAGGTGCCTGAGAACAATCTCTTAATTCGTAGATTTCTGGTCTTCTTGCATGTTGACGCAATACTTTTATCAAGCGATTTTTTGTTTCGCAATCTGCTTTGTCAAAGTCAATTTGGGCACCATCAAAAAATGGTTCAAAAATATTTGTGAGGATTCTTAATTCGTCAAAAAATACATACACTGTTTCTAATGAAGTTTGAGGTGTTGAACGTATTTTAAATTGTTTAAATACAAGTGTTTTGATTTGCGGATAGGAATCCACTTCTTGTGGAATGTATTTTGGTATAGTAATTGTCATAGGTCGCCAACCAACGAAGTCTATTGAACCAAATTTAAATATATGGGTGTCGCCTTTCCAGTCTTCGACCCATCCTTCTAATGTATATTCATTCCCACGTCCAAGAACCCATACAGAGATTTGATGCACCATACCAGGTAATTCTACGCCTACTATACAATCGATCATTTGTGCTCTTTGAGTTCTAAAAACATTCGAAAGAGCTGGATTTTGATAACAAGATCGAGCTTTATAATTTTCTGCTAATGCAATTTCGTTTAAATAAGGTCTGGGTCTTTCGATTATATAATGATCTACCGCAGGTGGTCTTATTGTAACAACATTGTAGCCTGGAAATGTAAATGCAAATTTTACACCAAGAATTCGAACATCGTCTCTACCAACATTGTATTTAATATCTGCTGGTGTACCTTTAATAAGTTTTACTTCTCTTTCTGCTTGTAAATTCGATGCAGATGGTTGGTATGGACCTCTAGTTTTGGTATCTTTATCGGTTATAACTTCCCATCCATATCCACCACCAGAATAGTCTCTGTCCCAGCTTTCCACAGTGATTGCTCGTAATTCGTTCGCAGATACGTCGTATCCGATTGCTGTTTCTATGCCTGCTCTTACACCATCTATCATGATTGATAAGGAAATTGCACCTAATATTATCAATGTAGGAAAAATATATTTTTTAAAATTCATAACTCAACCTCTTTATTAAATTAATATCGGAATCTATACAAATATTATTACCAATTATCTTTGATTTCTGAACCAGGATAAACAAGTTCTGATTTATCTACCAAAGCTTTTAATCCATCAACATAGAAATAGAATTCTCCACCAACTTCATGTACATCACTTACAACAAAAATACTGATAAATTGTAAATTCTTATCGATTAGTGCAAATCGTGTACTTTGTGGTATCCATCCAGGAACTGCAACAGTAAATTTTCTCCATCCAAAGAAATCCAATCTACCCAATCGTATTTTGTGTATGCCACCTCTATAATCGCGTATCTTTAAATACATCGTATGACGATAATTTCTTCCTAATACCCATATAGAGAATTGTCGAACTTTTCCTTTTAAAACATAGGGATGTGGTGGTTTAACTTCTACTCTGTCAAAACCTCTATCTATAAAATAGGTTTTAACTCCTAATATGTGATTGGGGTTGTTGGGATCAACTTCCACAGAAAGAGCTTCTCCTTCTGGTGGCCTCATATTTTCGTCATCTGTTGCACGAATCTCTCCACGTTGAACCAATTTTAAGGTTTTTGTATCTCCCAAAGGTGATGTTGCTTTTGCATGCCAATCCTCTGCTTCTTCGAAATCTTCTAAATCAATTTGGACAAGAGGACTTTCGCTAGAAACATCTTGTCGTGGAGGTTGGGTTGGTTGAGTAGGTTGTTCTGCTGGTTGTTGAGAGAACAAACCATAAGATAAAAGTAACAAAATAATGCTAACTATTTTTTGGTAACGAATCATAATACACCTCATTGTTTTTTATCGGAAAATTAAAATAAAACTTTTATGTATTAACCTATTAATTTGAATTTTTAATAAAGAAAATGCATTTTTTTCTCTTGATCAACAAAATTTATTTTTTGATTTTATCTAAAATGTAGCATTCGGTCGTTTATTTCGTAGACCAATTTTGAAAATTCTTCTCTAACAATTGAATATTTTTTAGAACTTTCTTCGAATATATTGATTTTTTTTCTCATTATACTCGAAATAACGATACGATCACTGATAAATTGTTGAAAAATCTTGTTAGGGAATTGCTGTTTTAGTTTTTCGTATTCTATTTGATGTTCTTTAATGAGTTGTTGTTTTTGTTGTTTTACTTTGTTTAAGACAATCCCTAGAAATTTAGTATTTCCAAACCAACTATTTACAAAATTTTCTATATGATGAAAAATAAAAGGAATGCCAAAACTAGAAATAAAATCTGGTATAGTGGGGATAATATAATAATCACTGGCTAAAATAGCATTTCTTGATAAAATATAAATATTAGGGGCACAGTCTAGTAATATAACATCAAATTGATTTTCAATTTTTTTTATAAAATTTTTTAATATTAAATAACGTTGTTTTTCGAATTCTTCTACGGATAAAAGGATGGGTTTATTTGCTACAAGCTTCATTTCGAATTCTGGTAAGTTTAAATGACCTGGAATTAAAAACGTATTGGAAGATTGTTTAATTGGACAAATCCAAGAATCATCAAAATCCCATTTTCCTTTGTAGAATTGCTCTATGATATTTGTGATAGAACCCTTGTTTTCGATATGATCGATCCAATCGATTTCTTTTAATGCGCTTATTGATAAACTACATTGTGGATCCAAATCAATCATTAAAACTTTTTTGTTTAAGAGATTGGACAATCCATAAGCTATATTGAGTGTTAGGGTAGTTTTTCCTACTCCACCTTTATAATTGATAATAGAAATTACAATAGACATTATAAAACATTATCGGTTTTTATAAAATAATTTTTTAAAAACATTTAATTAACCTAAATTGATATTTTTAGATTCTATTTATTATGATAGATAAAAGATTTTTTTTGCGAAATCAAATAGTTGAACGATTTTTTTCAATAAAATTCCACCAAGAAACTATATGATAAATATATCTTTCTAATAGGTTATGAAGCAAAAAACTATCAACATAATTTTAATGCTCATTTTAGGAATAAGTTGGGCTAACTGTTATAGATTCCATCACATGCCGCCAGAAAAAAGGATGGAAAAAATGGTAGAATATTTAAAAAGCGAATTAGACTTAACAGATGCACAATACAAGCAATTACAATCAGTTAAAGAGAATATTCTACAAAGATATAAATCTATTAAGAAGCCACCATTTTGGTTTAGTGATGATTTTTTATCTCAGTTGGAAAAAGGCACGATAGATAAAGAACAAGTAAAAAAAGAGGTAAAAGAATTTCATAATGTGATGTTAGAGAATCGCTTAAAAGATATTGACGATATTTCTTCATTTGTTAATACATTGACGCCAGATCAAAGAAAAAAATTGGCTGATTTGGTACGCGAACATAGGGAACATTTTAAAAAACATCATATGCAATAAGGTATTATGGATCAAAAAGAAATAGAGGATTTAATAAGCAAAACAAAGAAATTAGTTTTAACAACTATCAAAAAGTATATAATTGGAGAAGCAATCAGCTACATTGATGATATTGTGCAAGAAGTTTATCTAAGACTGATCGTTTCTCTAAAAAAAGGTCAGTTTAAAAATAAAAGCAAATTGACAACATATTTATATCAAATTGCAAAAAACGAAACACTTCGCGTTAACGAGAAGATCATAAAAGAAAACCAGAAAAAAGAAAAAATAAACCAATTTTGGCAAACAACCAAAGAGCTTTTTTATCTGGAAAATTATCAGACAGTTTTGTTAAAGGAAAAAATTTTGTTAAATTCCAAATATCTAAGTTCTACTCAAAAAGAAATCCTGGATTTATACCTGCAGGGTTATAAACTACAAGAAATTGCAGAAAAACTAAAATTGCAGGAAGGTACAGTAAAATCTAATATATTTCGCATAAAAAATAAAATAAAAAAATACGAAGCATAAAGAGGTTTTATGGGAAATCAACAAATAGAATACGAAATCGATAAAAGAATAAAAAGCGAGTTATGGGATTTAGAAATTGCTAAAAAAGTTAACAAAAAATATTATATTTATAAATTAAAAAATAATATAAAAATAGCTTCATTTATTTTATTAATTTCTTTATCTATATGGGACTTTGTACATAGAAATGATCAAAAAAAAGAGCGATTAGAGATTCTAACAAATCTTTATTATCAATATCATTTTCCGATAGAGCAATATCTATATTACGAAGAATGATCTTCTCTTTCTAATCTGTCTGGTGCTACCATTCCTAACAGGTTGAGTCCTTTTTTTAGGCAAATCTTAACGCCTAAAAGAATTGTTAACAAGAATTTTGCTTCGCTTTCGCTTTTTTCTATAATTTTGTTTTCTTTTTGGGAGTAGAATTTTGATAAATCGTTTGCGATTTGATACAAAAAGAAAACCAATCGATGAGGTTCATAGTTAATGGCAGATTCGTAGACTTCTTCGATAAAACGTGCAACATTCAACAATAAATTTCTTTTGTAATCGTTTGAATCAGAAACCATTTTTTTATAGGTGATTTCGAATTGACTTATGAAAGAATAAATGTCATCGATTTCTTTTAAAGAAAGTAAATCTTTCTGAGTAAAAGAAAATCTTTTTTCTTCTTCTATCTTACGGAAAATAGATTGTATACGAGCATGAGCATAAGCAACATAGTAATATGGATTTTTTTCGGAAGTATCTTTTGCTTCGTTTAAATCAAAATCAAGGTGAGCATCGAAGGATCGCGTAACAAAGAAATATCTTGCAACGTCTATGGGAACTTCTTCGATTAATTCTTTCATACGAATGATTTTTCCTAAACGCTTACTCATAACTACTGGTTCGCCGTCTTCTAATAGAGTTACTTGTTGTGCTATCAATATTCTAAAACGATCCTTAGGAAATCCCATTGCTTCTACCGCACCTTTTAGTCGTGCGATGTATCCATGGTGATCTGGTCCCCAAATATTGATTATATCTGTAAAACCTCGATCTATTTTGGATCTATGATAAGCAATATCTGCTAGCAAATATGTTGGCTTACCATTATCGCGAATTATCACTCTATCTTGATCATCTCCGAAATCTGTACTTTTAAAAAATACTTTATTGTCTTTTGTGTAGATAAAATTTTCTAAATATTTTGTTACTTCTTGAACTTTACCGGATTTATGTAAACTGCTTTCTAAGAAAAAATTATCAAAGTGTACGCGAAAATTTTTTAGATCTTCCTTATGGGTATTCAAAAAATATTGTATTGCTAATTCCGAAAGTTTACGAGCAATTTCTGTTATTGGTTCGTTTAAAATTTCGTCCAGATGATCTTCTGTTAAGTCTTTTCTTTTGCTTATTTCCTCTAATCGATGGATTTCGTTTTCTGGTATTTCGATTGGTTGAATTTTTTGTATTTCGTTTAAAGCATCGATAATGTATTCACCATGATAAGCTTCAGAAGGGAAGGGTAAACCTTCTTCTTCGCGATAAAAAACTTGATTTTTTTCTTTGGCGGAAAATTTTAATTTTATTCCTTTTTGTTCGAGTAAACGAAACAAGCAACTTATTCCTAGAAGCTCTACCTGATTGCCATAATCGTTTACATAATATTCTCTGTATACATTCTCTCCAATTGCTTCCAGAAGGTTAGAGCAACTATCACCTAATGCTGCTGCACGGGCAGATACAATGTTTAATGGACCTGTTGGGTTTGCAGACACAAATTCAAAAATAATTCGTCGAGGGTTTTCTTTTTTTTGATTTCCATAATGTTCTTGTTTTTCTAAAGCATCAAGAAGGTATAGAAAAAGTAATTTTTTGCTTATAAATACATTAATAAAACCTGCACCAGCTATATTGATTTCTTCGATTAGATCATCAAACCTTAATGAATTTTGCATAAAAGGAATGTTTTTTGTAATTCCTAATTGTTCTTTGTTTATTGCTATATTTTTGATTTTTTCTACCAATAGCTCTGCTAACTGCCGTGGATTTTTTGTTTGAAAAATTTCGCGAAGATTTTTGTCCATTGCAGATGTACATGCATAATCGCCGAATTTTTCTTCTCGTGCCTTTTCTATTCTTATTACAACATCTTTTAGTTGATTCGGATCAATCTGTTTTTCTTTGGCTAATTCCATTAAACTATGATAAAAAATATTTTCTACGATATTTTTTAAGGCAATCATTAGGTTCAAAATTTTTCTATCAAACTAATAGCCAATATAATTTTATTGGGGATTTATTAAGATAAAATCAAAACTAGGATTATAAAAATCGTAAATTTAGAGATTTATTCAATCTTTCTACAATATTTCGAACTTTTTTAAATTTGCAAAAAACTTTTAATCCACTCAATGTTTGATTATATACGCTTATTTTTTGTGCATTTAGACATCAACATTTTATAATAATGCATATTTTTTATACCTATATCGTTAATAATGTTTTAGAAAAAATAAAAAAATGCCATAAGTTGAAAAAAAATAAAAATTATGGAGTATTAAAAATCAAAAATGGATTGACAATTTTTTAAAATTGTGGTATGGTATAAATTATGAATCAAGTACAGAAAAAAACCTCAAGAAAAAGTTTTTTAAAGGCCATTGGGGTAGGTGCTGTTGCCACCTGCACGAGTTCAGTCTTTAAACCTTTAAGAGCGGAGCGTAACTTCCCACCTCAGAAAGGGAAGAACCGCTATGTTTTTGTGGTGGATGTTAGAAAATGCATAGGCTGTGATGCTTGTGTTGCTGCGTGTAAAGCAGAAAGGAATACCCCCTTGGGAGTTTTTAACACTTGGGTGGAAAAGTGGGAAATAGGTTTTACAGATTCCGCAACGGGAGAGACAAAAGTAAAAGTTTTAAACGTTCCCAAACTCTGCAATCACTGCGAAAATCCACCCTGTGTGAAGGTGTGTCCCGTTTATGCAACATTCAGAGACGAAAAGGATGGACTTGTTCTTCAGAGATACGATCGTTGTATAGGCTGTAGGCTTTGTAAACAAGCTTGTCCCTATGGAGTAAGATACATAGACCCTGTCATGATGGTTATGAACAAGTGTACGTGGTGTGACCATAGGATTAGGAATGGACTAAAGCCTGCTTGCGTAGATGTATGTCCAACCGATGCGAGAAACTTTGGAGACATTGCAAATTCCAACGATCCTATTTGGGAGCTGCTCAAAGAAAATTCCATACAAGTCTTAAAACCAGAGGAAGGAGCCAAGCCCAGAGTTTTTTATATAGGCTTGGAGAATATAGAGGGAATTCATATTGGTTCTGGCAGTGAAACAGTGCATCCAGGAGAAGTATGGACTGACACTGCGGACGGAAAGGTCTATACCTACAACGTAAGTATGCAGCATAACAAGTATAAAAAGGAAAAATAAGGAGGTAAAAGTTATGGAAGGAATGAGTTATACACTACCTAATCATATAGTAGAATGGCCAGTGCTCATCGTTACGTACACATTTTTTACAGGTATATTGGCAGGTGCTACTGTGATCAGTGCTTTGGTTTATCTTTTTGGTCTAAAAAAACTTGAGCAGATGGAGAGGGTTGGGCACTTTTTATGCCTATCTTTAATGTTTGTTGCACCGTTAGCACCCTTGTTTGATCTTACAGTGCCCATAAGAGGTTTTATGGTTCCACTGAATGCAAATTTTACATCTCCCATCGTACTTTTTTTCATTCTTTGGACGGGTTTGTTTGCGGTGATGATACTAAAGAGCTATTTTCTTTTCCGTAGGGACTTTGTGGAAAGAGCCAAAGGAGAAGACTTTTTTGGTAAGATTGCTGGCATTTTAACCTTTAATGCAAAGAATATAAACCCAGAAGAGGATGATAAAAAAGTAAAATTGTGGGCGAAGGTCAGCATACCAGTTGCCATGTTTTTCTCTGCTTATGTGGGCTTTCTTATGACTACCATGCATTCTGTTCCACTATGGGGGACATCCATATTATTGTTGGTCATCCTTATATCCTCAATGGTCTCTGGTATAGGTGCTGTGATCTTGTTCTATGTGGTTGGACAGAGAATATTGGGCGAAAAAGTGGAACCAGAAGAGCTTAAAATTCCAGTGCTTGTAATGTCTGTCTTTGCAGGTTTTGATCTTTTTGTGCTCTTTACTGAATATGTTTCAGAATGGTATTGGAATACTGCTGAATGGCATCTTATAGCCATGGCATTAAAGGCGAACTTTCTGGCCTACTTAATAGAAATTGGAGGATTGTTTTATGTTCTTATAGGAGGTTTTACTAGTTTAAGAAAATCTATGAATGGAATTATTCGTTTAAGTGCAGTGTCAGTCATAACAGTGTATGCTGTAAGATGGACTGTGGTCATCCCCGCTCAGATGATAGATAAAGGGGGCAGAGGTATAGTTTATCCCCATATAAAGCTTATAGGTAGAGAAGGCATTACAGAGGTTATCTCTCTCTTTTTCTTATTATTTTTTCTTTTCTTCCTTTTTATAGCAATAGCGGGTTATAAGCCTGCACACGAAACACCAACAGAAGGAGGTAACATAAAATGAAAATCACAAGAAAAGACTTTTTAAGAAATACCCTAGCAGGTACAGGCGCTGGCTTTTTAGCATTTGGCAGTTCAGCCATTAAAGACATCATAATAAAACCCGGTAATCCCGTTCCCCACGCGAACGCTGCACCGTTAAACATGCAGGATGCACAGGAGATGAAAGTGGTCCATTCCCTTTGTCTTGGATGTAATTCAAGGTGTGGAATGAGGGCAAGAGTATATAACGGTATGGTCTATAAAGTAGATGGAAACCCCTATAACATGGCCAACAGTTTTTTTGAGCCTATATCCATGAACACTTCTTTGGAGGAGAGCTTTAAGCATGCAGGTAAGATGTGCCTTAAGGGACAGTCCATTGCACACTATACTTATGATCCTTATAGGATTACAGTACCCTTGAAGAGAGCAGGTAAGAGAGGAGAGGGTAAGTTCAAACCCATAAGCTGGGATCAATTAATAACCGAGGTTGTAAATGGTGGTATTATCGAGGAAACTGGTGAAAAACTGCCTGGTTTTAAGATGTACTATGACCGTTACATTTCTGAGGAAGAGGTGGTGGATGCAGTGTTAAAGCACGTCAGTCGGGAATTTTTAGGAAAATGGGCTAATGTAGTAAATAAAGGAAAACCAGTAGATGACTGGAAGAAGTTTTTAGAAGAGAATATATATAAGCTTTGGCTACCAAAGGAAGAGGCTGATAAATTACCAGAGGATGTGAAGAATAAACTTATAGACCCAGAGATGCCAGCTCTCGGACCAAAATCAAATTTTGCTATAACCTTAGGTGGAAGAGTAACAGAAGGTAGACGTGAATTTTTAGAAAAATTCCTGTATAAAACAATCGGTTCCAGCAATTTAATGGGACACGCAGATACATGTCAGTGGTCTAAGTGGGCAGCCCAGATCTTTGCTTTTAGCAGAAATCATGTAGGACCGGACTTAAAGTCCACCCAGTATGTAGTAGCATGGGGTGCTCAGATTTCTGAATCCTTTAATCCAGCGGTACCTTTTTGGAGCATATTACACAAAAGGAGAGGTGATGGAGAAGTAAAAGTAGTATGGATTGATCCAAGGGCTCATAACGGTGTGGTTGCATATTCTCACAGACACATTATGCCGAAGCCAGGCGAAGATGCTGCGGTAGCGTGCGGAATAATCAGGAGAATGTTTGAAACCCAAGGCTTTGACAGAAAATTTCTTGAAAATCCCAACTTAGAGGCTGCGAAGAAAGACGGAGAAATGGTCTTTTCGAACGCCAGCCATTTAGTGGTTGTTGCTCCTAAGGAACACCCCTCTTATAGAAAGCTACTTAAAGCTTCCGATTTGGGAATTGGTAGCGATAAAGATTATGTGGTTCTTGACAATGCTACAAAATCACTTAGAACACACCTACAGTCTGATTCTGCATATATATTAATGGATGAGTACGAGAATGCAGTAGAAATTTCTAACGAGTTATACGATGAAGAGGACATAGATCCAAAGAGAACAGAAAGATATCCAAAAAAGACAAAAGGTGTACAAGTAAAATTAAAAGATGGATCAACTGTTTATGTAACTACATCCCTTCAGCTTTTAAAGGATTTTGTGTTTGTCGAAACTATAGAAGAATGGGCAAGAATTGCTGAGGTGGATCCAAAGGATATTATCGAAACTGCGGATGAGTTGTCATTTTATGGAAAAAAATCCTGTGTAGTCTCTTACAGAGGAGCAATTAATCACCTCAATGGTGCTATAACCCAATGGCTCATAGACTCTATCAATATGCTTCTTGGAAACATTGGGCACAAAGGAGGTATGATATGGTTGGTTGGTACTGGGGAAGTTAATAAAGGTCTATACGATCTTATGGGTGGTGGAAGAAAACCATGGGGTCTTAAACTCCATAGAACACAAAAGAACTACGAAGAAACTGCTTTTTACTATAAGGCAAAGATGGAAGGTAAAAATCCATATCCTGCGAAGATGCCATGGTTCAAGTTCGCTGCTGCAAAGTATCACATTTCAGGCTTGTTCCCATCCTTAGCTCATGATTATCCTTATGATCAAAAGAAGGCTGGAGTTCCCTATGCAGTAATCCAATACTTTAGCAACCCATTCCACTGTTATCCTGCTCAACTCCATTATAAGGACATTCTAAAGGATACAACAAAGGTAGGGTTATGGATAGCAATAGCACCAACTCTTGATGATACCTCTTATCTTGCGGCAGATTATATAGTCCCGGATGTAACGTATGCGGAAGGGCAAACAGGTGTTCACAGGCTTTATCATGCTTTTTTCTTTAACGCCATAAGGACAGCAGTAATTGAACCACTTACTGACAAAACCCCTGACGGAAGACCCATACAAGCTGAAACCTTTTTCATTGATGTGGGTAGAAAGCTTGGCTCTAATGTCTGGGGAGAGAACGCTATCAAAGGTATGGGACCAAACGAAAGAAAAACTTATAACCTTATGAGCGCAGAGGATTTCCACCTTAAGCAGATCGCAAACCTGGTCTATGATCTAGAATCTAAGGGTTACAAAATAGAACCAAGAAAAGAAGACATAGAGTTTGTGGAAAAAAATTATCCAATAGCCAAATACAAAAATGCAGTATCTTCGGAAGAATGGCCCAAAGTAGCTTTCCTACTTTCAAGAGGTGGCTTCTTTATAAGCTATAACGATCACTTTAAAGGAAATTTATACAAGTTCTCTCTAAACAAAGAAGGTATGATAAGATTTTACTTTGAAGAATTAGCTCAAAGACATAATCCAATTACTGGTAAATTTATGACTGGACATCCAAGGTACGTTTCTCTTCGAGAAGCAGGGCAGTATCAGGGTTATGATCCAGACGAAGTCGCCAAAGAGTATCCTTTTAAACTTATCACTTACAAGCCTACTACCCGTACCCAATCAAGAACTATGAACTATATTTGGGCTTCCGAGTCAGAACATGAAAATGGAGTATGGATCAACGCTTTAGACGCTCAAAAGTTAGGCATAAAAAATGGTGATTGGGTAAAGGTGCTCTCACCAGAAAATCAAGACTGGTTTATTGAAATAAATGGAAAGAAAATACAATACAAGGTTAGAGCTTATGTAACAAATAGGATAAAGAAGGGTGTGGTAGCCTTATCTTGTGACTATGGACACTGGTGTAGCACAGGTCAGTATAAGGTGCCTCTTGAGATCAAAAATGCAGAGCAGGTACTACTAGGCCTCAAGAAATTTAAGGAATTTCCTGAATGGAGAATCGAAGCTCTACATGGTGAATTAAAGATTGCAAAAAGAGATAGAATTCTCTCTGATCCCAAAAGAGATACAGGTGCACCATATGCAACCGCACATCAATTTGCAAAACTTCCAACGGGAGTAGTCTATCCTATGATGGAATGGTTTGGTGGAGGCGTAGCTTTCTCTAGCGGAAACGTGAAGATAGTTAAGGTTTAAAAGGCTAAATAAGGGAGCTCTTCTTGGGCTCTCTTTCTTCTTTCTTTTGCAAAGTTAGAGAGATAAATTCCTTTTGAGTTTTTTGTATTCATACTACGAATGCTCTTTTTCTCTTTTAAATTTTGGGAAAAATTAAAGATTATAGTTTTGAATTTGCTTATTAATAAATTTTATAAATTTCTTTAAACATAAAGAAACACAAATTTATAACAACAAAATCGTCAGAAATTTTTTTTAAAACGTGAATTTTATAAACTTAAAAGAATAGATGAAATCAATTTTAACTTATAATACTCAAAAGAGTGTGATTGGAACAGTTCTTTGGATGTTAAATCTATTAGAAAGCTTACTATTAATAATATATATAATTGACATTTCGTTTTGATCCTTCTACACTTTGAATTTATTAACGTTTGTTTTTAGTGATAGAGAAACTTGTTTAAGCTGATTGGCTTGTGTCGCTATTTCTTCCATGGATGAGGTTTGCTTTTTTGCTTGTTTTAATACTTCTTCGGTAGATGTGGATGTTTCCTCTGTTGCTGTGGATATTTCTTGAATTTGATTTGCTACTTGTTCAACCTGCTGCATGATTTCAATAAAAACCTTGTGCGTATTTTCTATTAGAAGAGCAACTTCTTCCACTGCTTTTTGTCCTTGTTCTATGTCTTTAAGTGTTGTTTCAGTTTCTGAAAGTATGTTTTGTATAATGTTTGCGATTTTTTGCACCTCTTCTTGAGAGCTTTCTGCAAGCTTGCGAATTTCACTTGCAACCACAGAAAATCCACTACCTGCTTCCCCTGCTTTTGCTGCTGCAATGGTAGCGTTTAAAGAGAGAACTTTGGTCTGGTTGGCAATATCGCTAATGCCGTTCACAATGCTTGAAATATCTTTGGATCTATCCATAGAGCTATCAACAAGGCTACGCATGTTTCTTACAGAAAGGGAAATAGCGTTTTTGATATCTTCTGTTTTGTTTAATACATTATTTAACATATTTCGTCCTTGTTTAGATAATTCTAGCATTTTTGTAGAAGATTCGGTGGCAAGCTGGCTATTTTTTGCTACATCAGTTGTTGCTTGTGAAATCTGATCAATGGCTTGCACTAGTTGCTTTGAGAATTCTGTGGATTGAGAAGAAATGGATGCAAGCGAATTAGCTGCATTTTCTACTAGATTGGCTTCTTTGTTTATCTGTTGGAGTAAAGATTTTAAGTTTTCGACCATCTTATTAAATACCATAGCAAGCTGTCCAAGTTCATCCGATGACGTAATAGACAAAGTCGACACTTTAAGGTTACTTTGTGCAACTTCATTAGCAACTTTCATTACACTATCAAGAGAATAGCTGATATGCCGTATAAAAAAAATAGACAATAAAAGGACAAACACAAAAATTCCCACCGCAAGTGATACAAGAAACAACGTTATGCTTTTAATTTGATCTTCGCCGTGTTTTTCTAATATTTCATTTCTTTTTATTGCTCTCTTTGCAACTTTATCGATGTAAGAGCGATGTAGCTCATATTTCTCTTTTAAAACGCTGGACGCGATTTTTTGTGCTTTTTGCCTATCACCCGAAATCAAGGCTGGAATAAATTCATTATCCCTAATTTCAAAAAATTCCATCGCATACACATAAGATTTTTTTACAAAGTCTTCTTTTAGCTGACTTTCTTCCAATTCTTTTACCCAGAAATCATGACGAGCTTCGTAGTCTTTTCTTAATTGTTTGCCTTTCTTTAAAAGTTCATCAAGTTTTGATTTATCTGTCTCTTTCAGCATTTGTAATACCACAAGATATGATTCTATTATATAAGACGGTGGAGGTAAAATATCTGCAAGTAAATCTTTGCCAAGAGTGATTTCTTTATATAAGGGTCCATTGACTCTAAGCTCATTTAATGCGTAATAGGAAATACTTCCAAAAATGATAAATCCAACTGCAAAAAATCCAGAAAGCAAGATAAGCTTTTTCCCTATTTTAATGTTTCTTAAAAAAGTTAACACGAAAATTCTCCTTTGCTTAAAATTATGTGGACAATCATATAACATTTTGTTTTGCTTGTGTCAATAATTTTAAAGAATATTACAATTTTTATTTTTTGTATAAAAAAACAAACATTTTATAGTTATATATCATATTATGTTTGAAAAGGTTTTATTACTTTACGCTTTTTAAATAGAAAATCAAAAAAATTGAATAAAATTATCATTATTTCTAAATTCTCTCATATATCTAAACCTCAAAGAGAAACTATTTAAAAAAATAAATAGCAGGTTTATTCTCTTAATAAATTTTATAAATTTCTTTAAACATAAAGAAACACAAATTTATAACAACAAAATCGTTAGAAATTTTTTTGTTAAATCTTAATTTTTATATTAAAATTCAATGAATGATATTTTATAAAGTTTTTGTACACAAAATTTAAAATAAACTTGCAAAAAATTAATTAAATTATAATATTTTATTTACTTAACTTATTGACAATACAATGTTTTTTGAATTCATAATTTCTATGAAGACAAAAATATTGTTTTACAGTGCTCAACCCTATGACATAGAGTTTTTTAACAAATGGAATAAAAATTATGATTTTCAGATTGATTATTTAGATATTCTGTTAAATCAAAAAACGGTGCATTTATCTAATGGTTATGATGCGATTTGTATTTTCGTTAACGATAAAGTGGATTCAGAAGTTGCTAAAACATTAAGCGAAAATAAGATCAAAATGATTGCTTTACGATGTGCTGGTTTTAACAACGTAGATCTGGAAAGTACAAAAAAATACGATATAAAAGTAGTAAGAGTACCAGCATATTCTCCTCATGCAGTTGCAGAACATGCAGTAAGTTTAATTTTAACTTTAAACCGAAAAACACATAAGGCTTATAATCGCATTCGAGAAATGAATTTTTCTCTGAATGGTCTAATGGGGTTTGATCTTAATGACAAAGTGGTAGGTATCATCGGAACAGGAAAAATTGGATCAGTCTTTGCCGAAATCATGAAAGGATTTGGTACAGAAATCATTGCTTACGATCCATTTCCTAACCAAGAACTTGTAGAAAGAAATCTTTTAAAATATGTTGAACTGAACGAAATATTTTCAAAATCAGACATTATATCTTTACACTGTCCATTAACACCAGAAACAAAATATATTATAAACGAAAATTCTATTCAAATGATGAAGGATGGCGTAATGATAATCAATACGGGAAGAGGAGCTTTAATAGATACAAAAGCCGTAATCAATGGTCTAAAAAAAAGAAAGATTGGATATTTAGGCATTGATGTATACGAACAAGAAGAAAAATTATTTTTTAAAGATCACTCTTACGAAATCATAGAAGATGATTTAATTGCAAGGTTGATTACGTTTCCAAATGTATTGATCACCGCACATCAAGCATTCTTTACCGACACAGCAATGAACGAAATTGCAAAGGTAACATTAAATAATATATATGAATATTTTTACAACAAAAATTTAGTAAATCAAGTAGCATATTAAGAATTTTTAAAAATATAGATAAAAACTAATTGAATTCTATTATAATAAATTTATAAAATATTTTTTAATATAAACAGAAAAATTGTTTGATTTTTTCGAAATATTCGTATAAAATTAGTTTAAGGTTAAAGGAGGAGGTAGAAAAAAACTATTTTTTTTGGATTTTGCTTGGAATTGTTACGACAAGTGTTTATTCCCAAGAAAAGATTCAATTTGGTGCTGCTCTTTCTCTTACTGGTAAGCTAGCCAAAGAAGGAAATTTAGTCAAAAATGGGTATGAACTTTGGAAAGAAGTAGTAAATAAAAAAGGTGGAATCAATATTGGTGGCAAAAAGTATCTAGTTGAAATTATATATTATGATGACGAAAGTGATCCTAATAGAGCTGCTAAACTTATCGAAAAGTTAATTACAGAGGATAAAGTCAAACTAATTCTTGGTCCTTACGGCAGCGATTCTGTTTTTTCTACTTCTGCTATTACAGAAAAATATGGTGCTCTAATGGTACAAGGTGGAGCAGCGGCTAATAAACTTTATACAAGGGGTTTTAAAAACTTATTTGGAATTTACACTGTGGCAAGTGAATATATGGCAGATGCTTTATCTTATCTAAAAGATAAAAATCCAAAACCATCCACGTATCTTACCACTTGCTAAAAGAAAAAAGTTGGAAGTAGCGCGAGCTTTAGCAATGGGACCAGAATTGTTGTTACTGGATGAAGTAATGGCTGGTCTTAATCCTAAAGAATTAGATGAAATGCTATTAGAAATAAAAAAATTAAAAGAAAAGGGTATTACAATCATTGCTATTGAACATGTGATGAAAGCAATAATGGAAATTTCTGAAAGAATTGTTGTACTCCATTTAGGAAAAAAAATAGCAGAAGGTAAACCAGAAGAGATTGTTAGAAATCCCCAAGTAATCGAAGCATATTTAGGAAGCAAATATAAAATGGAGGAATAAAAATGGCATTATTAGAAGTAAAAAACTTGAATTCTGTTTATGGAGATATACAGGTTTTAAGAGATGTTTCGATGGAGATAAACGAAGGCGAAATAGTTGCTCTATTAGGATCCAATGGTGCTGGTAAAACCACTTTATTTAGAACTATCATTGGACTTAATCGAGTTTGGAGTGGAAAGATCATTTTTGATGGAATAGATATCACAAATGCACCATCAGAATTCATTGTTAAAAAAGGAATAAGTATTGTTCCAGAAGGTAGAAGACTTTTTGCTGGAATGACAGTAACAGAAAATCTTATTATGGGTGCTTACGTTAACAGAAAAAACATAGAAATAAAAATTCAGAAGATATTTAATCTTTTCCCAAGACTTTTCGAAAGAAGAAATCATTTAGCTGGCGATTTATCTGGTGGAGAACAGCAAATGTTAGCAATTGGTAGAGCTTTAATGAATGAACCAAAATTATTATTAATAGATGAATTTTCTCTTGGTCTTGCACCAGCCGTAGTAGAATCATTAATTAAAATAGTTAGCGATATAAATCGGGAAGGTGTTAGTATTTTGATTGTAGAACAAGATGTACAGATGATTTTAGAAATAACTCATAGAGCTTATGTTATCGAGGTTGGAAGTATTACCATTAACGGTAAATCTTCCGAACTTATGCATGATTCGAGAATTAAAGAAGCATATTTAGGCATATAAATATAATATAAATATTATAAAATTATATTACTAAAAATTATTCTATTCATCTAAATAAAATTCAAACATAAAACGCATTGTTTCTTTTTAAGAAATCATTTACATAGTCTTTTTTTTCAATAATTTGGATTTATGAAATCGATTTTAAAATCACTTCCAAAAAACGAAAAGGTTGCACTGGCATTTTCTGGGGGTTTAGATACGCGAACAGCAGTTGCTTGGATGACAGAAAATGGTGTAGAGGTTTATTGTTATACAGCAGATTTAGCTCAACCAGACGAAGATAATGTTGAAGAAATTCCTAAGATCGCTTCTCTATATGGAGCAAAAAAAGCCATCTTGATTGATTGTAAAGAAGAAATAGCACAAGAAGGAGTTATCGCTATTCAGTGTGGGGCATTTCATATCACATCTGGTGGATTAAAATATTATAACACAACGCCAATTGGTAGAGCAGTAACAACAAAAGCAATTATTCAACAGATGAAGAAAGATAACGTAAAAATCTTTGGTGATGGTAGTACATATAGAGGCAATGATATTCAACGTTTTTTTCGATACGCAAAGTTGTTCTATCCAGAAATACAAATCTATAAGCCTTGGTTGGACCCAGCCTTTGTAAATCAATTTGGTGGAAGAAAAGAAATGGCAGAGTACTTGGAAAAAATTGGAAAACCTTATAAATCCAGCGTAGAAAAAGCATATAGCACAGATTCGAATTTATTGGGTGCAACCCACGAAGCAAAAGATTTAGAATATTTAGATCGTTCTTTAAAAATTGTAGAACCTATCATGGGAGTACCGTTTTGGAAAATGCAAATTGATCCAGAAACAATCGAAGTCGAATTTCGAAATGGTAAACCATATTCCATCAATGGAAAAGTATATCCATCAATGTATCAATTAATGAAGCACGCGAATCAGATTGCTGGACGACATGGTTTAGGTATATGCGATATGATCGAGAATCGCGTAATAGAAGCAAAGAGTAGAGGAATTTACGAAGCACCAGGTATGGCTTTATTACATATTGTCTATGAACGATTACTGCAAGTATATTGGAACGAAAATACATTAGATTTGTATTATACATTAGGTCGAAAACTTGGTAGACTTTTATACGAAGGTAGATGGTATGATTTAGAAGCAGTTGCCATTAAAGAAGCATTGTTGAAGATTTCTTCGATGATCTCTGGTAAAGTTACCATCGAATTAGAAAAAGGAAATAATTATATTATACTTAATACAGAAGCAGAAAAAGGAAATTATAACCCAGAAGCTTTGTCCATGGAAAAAACACATTCCTCATTCACAGAAGAGGATCGTATAGGACAGTTAGAGGTTCAAAATTTAAGTATTGCTAATAACAGAAACTTATTGGAACTCTTAAATCTATTAAAATGATTTTTTTATAAAATTATCTAAATATTCCCAATACAGAGGATGATCACTAATCGTATTGTGACCTGTATTGGGAATAATATAATAGTTCAGGAATTCAGGATTTTTTATAAATTTTACTAAATTTTCTGTGGAATCTTTTGGTATCACTTCGTCATATTCCGCAGCCAAAATCAATATAGGAATCTTTACATTTTGAATATATTTGTAAGAAGGGAATTTATGCTTTAAAAGTATAGAAGTGGGATAGATAGGATAGAATTTTTTTGCAACATTTTCTATACTATCGAATGGTGTTATAAGAATCAATTTATCGCATTTTACTTTGGTTGCTAAATAACTTGCAACACCACTACCAATACTCCTACCCATAAGAATCATTTTTTTGTTGTTAAACTCTTTTTGGATTTCTTGGTATAACCATTCCGAAGATTGATAAAAGCTTTTTTCCGACGGTTTTCCTCTACTTCCGTTATAACCTGGATAATTTAGTAGGAACCAATTGTATTGTAAGATTTGAGGATGTTTTTTTAGTTCCATTATGGTGTAAACGGTATTTTCTGCATTACCACCAAAATAAAGTATTACTATATCGGATGTGGTTTTATGCTCCCAGTAGGTTAAGATCTCTTTATCAATGTTGATTTTTTTAAAACGAAAACGAGGATCAATCTTTTCAATATATGCGATTTCTTCTTTATTGTATGGAACAGGGTAAAAGATAATGTTTTCTTGAAAAAAATATAAGGTACAACCATAGAAAATATATATAAAAAAAATAAATAAAAAAATTAATTTAAAAAATGTTATCATTAATTTTTATTAGCAAGTTGTTGAATTCGAATGTATAATAAATCAATATCTGGTGGATCGATACCCGAAATTCTCGATGCAGATTCTAAATCTTTTGGCTGGTATTTTTTTAGTTTGTCGATGGCTTCTTTTTTAAGACCTACGACTTTTTCGTATTCGAAATTTTCAGGAATTTTGATCTTTTTGTATTTTTCTCTTCGTTCTATAAGTTCTAATTCTTTTTTTACATATCCCTCGTATTTGATTTCTAGTTCTATGACTTTTTTTATATCATCCCGAAGAGATTTTAAATCTTCCATAAATATTTCTAAATCTTCGATGAATATATCTGGTCTTCTTAAAAATTCACCTATTGTTTTACCATAATGTTGTGGAATATCTTCTATATTTTTTTTGTTCAACAAATCTTTGAATTCTTGCGTAGGTTTTATTCCTATGCTAAATAATTTCTTTTTAATTCCATGGATTTTTTCGTATTTGTCTTGCATTTGTTTATATTCATCTTCGCTGATTAAATTGAGCTTATATGCGTATTTCATCAAACGATAATCTGCATTGTCTTGTCTTAATAGTAATCGATGTTCTGCTCTACTTGTAAACATTCTATATGGATCATCAACTCCTTTGTAAACAAGATCGTCTATTAAAACACCGATGTAAGCTTCGGAACGCGAAAGAATCAAAGGCTCTTCTTTTCTGAATGCACATAACACGTTGATTCCAGCCATAATGCCTTGTGCTGCAGCTTCTTCGTACCCAGTAGTTCCGTTGATTTGACCAGCGAAATATAGGTTTTTGATCTTTTTGGTTTGTAAGTCTGGTGTTAATTCACGTGGGTCTACATAATCATACTCTATTGCATAACCTGGCTTCATGATTTCTGCTTCTTCTAGACCGGGAATTTTTCTTAAAATTTCCCATTGAACATCTTCGGGCAAACTCGTCGAAATACCATTAAGATAGACTTCGCCTGTATCAACTCCTTCTGGTTCTACAAATATTCTGTGTTGTGGTTTGTCTGCAAATCGAACAACTTTATCTTCTATGCTGGGACAATATCGCGGACCAACACTCTGAATTTGTCCAGAATACATGGGCGCGCGATGTAGATTTTGTAAAATGATTTTATGTACGTCTTCGTTTGTATAGGTTATATAACAATTAATCTGTTGTTGAGTAATTTTTTCTGTGCTATACGAAAATGGAATAGGATCTTCGTCTGGTGGTTGAATTTCCATTTTACTAAAATCAATAGTTTTTTTTAGTACTCTGGGAGGTGTTCCAGTTTTTAGTCTGCCAACTTTAAATCCATAATGCATTAGACATTCCGAAAGTCCCATTGCAGCTAATTCAGAAATCCTTCCGCCGCGAGTTTTGAATTCTCCAATGTGAATCAAGCCTCGAAGGAATGTTCCTGTTGTTAGTATTACATAGTCAACATAAATGGTATGACCTCTGCTTGTGATTACACCTTTTACCGTATCATTTTCTATTAATAATGATTCTGCTATATCTTGTCTTAATGTAAGGTTTGGGGTTGCTTCTAAGTACCACTTAACATGATTTTGGTAGGCTTTTTTTTCTGCTTGTGCGCGTGGAGCCCATACTGCTGGTCCTTTAGAACGATTGAGCATTTTAAAGTGGATACCAGTTTTATCGATAATCTTTCCCATTATACCACCAAGCGCATCAATCTCTTTAACGATCTGACCTTTCGCAATTCCACCAATCGCTGGATTACAAGACATTTGTCCAATCGTGTCTAAGTTCATTGTGAGTAGTAAAGTTTTCATTCCGCCTTTCGCAGTGATATGAGCTGCCTCACTACCTGCGTGGCCACCACCAACAACAATTACATCAAATTTATTCGGAATAGGATATTTTGCTGACATAGTTTCGCTACATAGACAAATAATTTTTATTAATGTAGAAAAAAAGTATTTTATCTCTAATTGGCAATACAAAAAATCATGATCTCGAAATCCTTTTATGAGGTATGTATGAATCAATATCAAAATAAAACTATTATCGTAATAGGTGGTGGAATCTTGCAAGTTCCTCTAATTCAAACTGCTAAATCGATGCAATTGTTTACCATTGTGTTTGATATGGATCCTTCTGCACCAGGAATGCAGTTGGCAGATCATCCCGTAGTAATGAGCACCAAAGATGTAGAAGGTTGTGTTCGAGAAGCTGTAAAGTTATCTTATCTTAGAAAAATTGATGGTGTAATAACCGCAGGAACAGATGCAAGTAAATCGGTAGCTGCAATTGCAAATGCATTAAACTTACCTGGTATAAGATATTCTTCGGCAGAGGCAGCAACCAATAAGGTCTTGATGCGAACAACATTAGCAAAACATCATGTTCCAGTTCCAAAATTCAAATCGATATGGAACCTACAAGAAACTTACAAAGCCATCGATGAAATTGGTCTTCCTGTTGTATTAAAACCAGCAGAAAACATGGGAGCAAGAGGAGTAATCAAAATCAGTAAGAGAGACGAAATTCCTAGTGCATACCATCATAGTAAAAAATTTTCACCGACGGGAGAACTTATTGTAGAAGAATACTTAGAAGGGCATGAATTATCCATCGACGCATTGGTTTGGAATAATCATTATCAAATTACGGGTATTGCAGATAGAATCATTATTGGTGAACCTTATTTTTTAGAAATTGGACACAATATGCCATCATCTATGCCAAAAGAAATATTAGATATGGCTTCTAAAATCATGATCGATGCAATTAAGGCAATAGGAATCACCTTAGGTGCTGCGAAAGGGGATATAAAAGTTACAAAAAATGGAATATATGTTGGAGAGATTGCCGCTCGACTATCGGGAGGTTTTATGTCTTCTCATACTTATCCCTTATCTTCGGGCGTAGACTTGTATAAAAGAGCGATTCAAATTGCCTTAGGAGAAGAACCAGAGCCAATAAAAGAAGATTTTCAATATGTATGTATAGAACGCGGCATATTAAGTCGCCAGGGAAAACTTATCGCAATTGATGGAATAGAAGAGGCAAAAAAGATTCCGGGAGTATGCGATATTATCATCACGAAAAAGATTGGTTCTATTTTAAACCACCCAACAAGTAATATCGATAAAATAGGACATATAATTGCACGAGGAAAAACATTAGAAGAAGCTATCGCAACTGCAGAGAAAGCAAGAAATCTTATTCAAATACAAATTGATGAATTAGAAGGAATTGATTGGAAACAAATAGAAGATAATGCTCGAAAGAAATTTTCTAAGGATGTATGTTGGGTCTGTAAAGTATGTGATGGAACCAATTGTGCTAGCAATGTCCCAGGTATGGGGGGAGTAGGAAATCAAAATTCTTTTATCGATAACATACGATCTTTACAAGAATATAAAACCATTCCAAGATATATTCATCCCCAAATACAACCAGATATTAGAATAGAACTTTTTGGAAAAGTTTTAAATACACCTATTATGATTGCACCAATGACAGGAGCTTCTACAAACTTAAAAGATGCAATAACCGAAGAAGAAATGATTGAATTTTTTCTAAAAGCTACCAATAGCGAAAATAGCATTACTTGGGTGGGAGATGGTGCTTCTATCGATAAATATAAACTAATTTTTTCCAGTGTAAAAAAATTCTTTGGAAATTGTATTGTTATATTTAAACCAAGAGAAGATACAGAAGAAATTATTAAACGCATTCAAATAGCTGAGGAAATGGGTTTTGTTGCTGTTGGAATGGATATCGATGCAATTCAATTTAAGACATTAGCATTAAGAAACCAAAGAGGAAGAGCTCGTAGTATTCAAGAATTAAAAGAAATCATTTCTTCTACGAAATTACCCTTTATCTTAAAAGGAATTATTTCTGTTCAAGATGCAATTGCAGCAGTAGAAGCTGGAGCAAAAGCAATTGTCGTTTCTAATCATGGAGGAAGAATTTTGGATACAATTCCTGGAGTAGCGAGGGTTCTGCCAGAAATTTCAAAAGAAGTAAGGGGTAAAGTTACCATTTTAGCAGATGGAGGTATCAGATCCGGAAATGATGTATTCAAAATGTTGTGTTTAGGAGCAGAAGGTGTATTAGTGGGTCGTCCATTTTTAATTGCTGCTGTAGGAGGAGGCGATTTAGCTATTCGACATTTGTTTAAACGATACAACGAAGAATTGATCAAAATTATGAAGTTATGTGGTGTAGAAAAAATATCACATTTAAACATGGATTATATAAGGAGATTCTAATCTCCTTTCCAATTTCTTATTTTCTCTAATAAACCTTCCTCTTGAAGTCTTAACACAACCTTACAACTATTTTGATGAATCTCTTGGAAAACAATTTTGCTCTTTTCTAACAAAGGTTGAAAAAATAAACTCCAAAATATCAATTCACCCTTAGAAAATTTTTCAGGATAGTCTTCGTTAAATGTTTTAGCATTAGATTTTACATTACTTCTTATCGATTGGTGTGTATGAATCATCACAGAAACAAGTCGTTCTTTTGCAATATTTTCTGCTCGAATCAAACATTTCTCTTGCATTGATGGTTTGTCTTCTCCATCATTTCTTAGTTCAGAAATGCCTATGGTTTGTATTACATTATGATTCAAAAAACCTTCATCTTGAATGTTATAATCTATGTATTTTACAATAAAAACAGAACTTTGATTACAGCTAATAAATAAAATCAAAATCCACATTCTTAAATACAACTTCATCAAATAACATAAATTCTTCTTTTAACAGAAAGAAAAGTATAAAAACTGTATTTGTGATTTTTTTAGAAGAATTAAAACAACAATTGCCTCAAAACTATTCTTTTTTAGAGATGGTTTTGGATATATATAATTTAGATTTGGTAAACCGCTACTATCTATTCTTAAAAGAAAACAACGAAACCTATGGTCTTTTTTCCAAAGCAGATAGTTTAAGAATCGCAAGTCGGCATGTGTACGAATCGATGGTATATATTTATTACCTATATTCTAATTTGCGCGTTTCACGTGAAACGTCTTTTTTAGATGTAGGGACAGGACCAGGACTACCTGGTTTTCTGTTGTATTGTTTAAAAGAAACTCCTAAGATTACTCTTTTAGATTCTTCTCAGAGAAGGTTGAAGATTCTCGAAAACTTTATTAGAGATATGGGATATAAAGATATAAAAATTGTATACAAAAGAGTAGAGGAGTGGTATCAGAGATATGATATTTGTTTAACAAGAGCACTGATTCCTTTCCCATTTAGTGCAGTTCTTATGAGTCATGTTTTCGAAAAGTATATTGCAATTTTCTCTGCAAACCTGCCTACTGAACCTTTTGTTGATGATTATTTAAAAAAATACAATCTGCAAATCGTAAAGGTTTATAGTGTTTCAGAACTAGAATTTTTGGGAGAAAGGCAGTTGATTTTACTTTCACATATAAATAAACAAAAAAAAATGAAACCCATCAATTGGAAGACACTTAGGAGAGAAATGGATGAGTATTATAATAGCAATAGCCAATCAAAAGGGTGGAGTAGGAAAAACAACTTCGACAATTAATTTAGCGGCATATTTGGGCAAAAAAGACAAGAAGGTATTAGTGGTTGATATGGATCCCCAAGGTAATGCATCTTCTGGTTTTGGGTTGGATATACACAAATTGAATAAAACCATTTACGAAGTTTTGATCGAAGAATTTTCTGTTGGAGAATGTATTCTTACAACAAAGGAAAAAAATGTTTCTATTTTGCCATCCAATGTAAATTTAGCTGGGTTGGAAGTTGATCTTTTAGAATTAGAATATAAGCATGAACAATTAAAAAAAACCTTGAATTCCATTCGAAATCAATATGATTATATATTGATTGATTGTCCACCGAACTTAGGTATTTTAACAATCAATGCATTGTGTGCGGCGGATGGAGTAATCATTCCTCTGCAAACAGAATATTATGCTTTGGAAGGAATTACACAATTGATTCGCGTCATTGATCTTGTTCAAAAATCATTAAATCCTTCTTTGGTTTTAACAGGGGTATTATTGACTATGTTTGATCAAAGGACAAATTTGTCTAAGATGGTCGTAGATGATGTTCGAGCTCATTTTAAAGATAGAGTATTCGAAACCATCATTCCCAGAAATGTAAAATTATCCGAAGCGCCCTCTTTTGGACAAAGTATAGCAGTTTATGCTCCGGAGAGTCTTGGCGCTATTGCTTACGAAAAAGTGGTTGATGAATTAATTCAGCGAACTTAAAAGAGGCTATTATGACACCAAAACGAAAAGGATTGGGTAAAGGACTTGCGAACCTATTACCAGATTTAACTGATACTGTTGAATCTTCGCAGAATGAATTTCAATACATTGATGTCGATAAAATTGAGCCAAACCCAGAACAACCTAGAAAACGATTTCAACAAAATGTCCTACAAGAGCTTTCCGAAACCATCAAAAACGTTGGGGTAATTGAACCTATCATAGTTCGAAAAGAAAACGATAAATATATTTTGATTTCTGGTGAGCGAAGATGGAGAGCAACAAAACTTGCTGGTTTTAAAAAAATCCCTGCTATTGTAAAAAATGTTGATGAAATAAAAAGCGTAGAATTGTCTATAATAGAAAATATTCAAAGAGAAGACCTTACACCAATCGAAGAAGCAAGAGCGTACGATCGTTTAATCAAATTAACGAATTTGAACATCAAAGAAATTGCAGATAGAGTAGGGAAAGATCGTTCTACCATTTCTAATTTACTTCGTTTGTTAAAACTTCCCGAAGAAATACAACAATTAGTAGAAGAAAAAAAATTAACAGCTGGGCAAGCTCGTCCTTTGCTTTCTATTGCAGATAAAAAAATGATGGTGCATTTAGCAAATAAAATTGTTCAAGAAGGATGGAATGCTCGGAAAGTAGAAGACGAAGTAGCAAAAATCACCAATCCTGTATCCACTAAAACAAAAGGCGAAGGGAATGATAAAGACCCATCTATATTAGAAGTCGAAAAAAAGATCCGATCAAAATTTACCACAAAAGTGGACATAATTCATAAGAGCAATGGATCAGGAAAAATCGTCCTTCATTATGCAAATTTAGACGAATTTGATCGTATTATAGAACTCTTAGGAATAAAAATATAATCAATCCTTTATATGTTGATGATTATACAAATGGTCTCTACAATATTCATGATCCTTACATTCTACGCAATAGCGAAAATCCATGTAAGGATCATCTTGTTCTGTTTTTCCACAGATAGTGCAACGATGGATAGGTTCACTTTTATCTTTTAGTTTTAATTGATATTTGATTTGATGTATTTTAAAATTTTGATTTTTTAAGTTTGGAAATACGATAAAAATCAGAAAATTGAGTATACCCAAAACAGGTCCTAGTATCGGTAAGATCGAACCAATTTGCATAGAAAGCATTATAGCATTATATACTAAAAAAATACCTGTAAATATACCAATCCACTTCATCTTGATGGGCAAAATAAAAAATAAATAGATTTCCATGTCGGGATATAGAAAAGCAATGGCAAAAAAAACAGAAAGATAAACATAGTATGCATCTAGTGGATAAAAATACGTACCTAAAATAATGAAAATATAACCACTGAAAATAAATAAATTGTATTTAAGTGTACCTAATTCATTTTCTAACATGTTGCCGAATAACCAAAAAACATACAAAAATAAAATAAGGGATAATAAATCATTTGTAATGCGAAAAGGGAATAAAAAGATTTGCCACCATTGTTCTGTAAAAAGCATTTGAACCTGAAAGGAAGGATAAGAGGTGTTTGTGATAATATCTAGTAGATTTACCACAGCCATGAGCAATGTTAATACATTTGTTAAGTTTGCAATTGTGTATTTTTCCAACTTAAATTTCTTGTTCATAGAATTTATAAAATATTCAAAGGAATTGCTATGTCAATAAATTATCTTTGGATTTGCTTAAAATGGGAGTTTAAAATACAATTTCGTTCGTTACAAATCATATTCATGTTGTTGTTTTTTTCCTTATCGTTAACGGTGATTTATTATTATTCCCTTCGATCGAATGTTTTCTTAGACGAAAAGAATTACTATGGTCTATTTTTGCTTTCTATTTTTTTTATGGTAATTCTTCTCTCTGGTCGAGGATTACAAAGAGAAAAAGAAGCAGGATTTTATAAAATTATTTTAATGAGCCCTTTTCCGAGATGGATATTCTACCTAAATAGAATTTTTGTAAAATCCATTATTATAATGTTCATCATCTTAATATTTCAATTTATTTATAAAATTTTATTAATAGGACAAATTTATTTTTTTAAGAATGATTTGTATATAGTTTTGTTCTTTTATCCCTGCATTGTGAACTTATTAGCGATTGGAGAAATTGTTTCTTTGTTGTCTTCTGGTAATCGTATGAGGGAATTGATTTTACCAACTTTGTTTTTTCCTCTCGCAATACCCATTTTTATTGTATATGCAACCATTATTAATGAGCTTGTTCAAATCGAAATGAAATTAAATTTCTTTCTTACGAGAAATTTTATTTTACCTATAATCTTATCAATAATTTATGTTCTAGTGGGTGTTTTATTTTTTAATTATTTATCCGTAGACGAAAGCTAAAAAGGAAAACTTATGAAAAACATTGCTTTGATCATCAACATAATTTTTGCTTTTATTCTAATTCCTGTAACTATATTAGCGTTGGTTTATCCACCAGTAATTGTGTCGCAAGGACAAGCTCATAGAATATTTTATATTCATGTTCCAGTAGCTTGGGTATCGATGTATTCTCCGATTATCGCTTCTGTTGCTGGTATGTTGTATTTTATCACTAAAAAGTCATTTTACGATCGAATTGTAGTAACATCTATGAAGATTGCTTTTATATTTGCATTAGGAGTGGTAATAACAGGACCCCTTTGGGCATCCACCGAATGGGGAACATTCTGGAATTGGAAAGATCCCAGATTGATGAGCTTTTTTATTTTGATCTTAACTATCAGCAGTTTTTTTGTCGTAAGAAATTTTACAGATGACCTTCAAAAAAAATATATGTATAGTGCGATAATGGCTATACTCGCGACATTTGCTTCTGTATTTACTTGGTTTTCTATTAGAATATTAACACCCGATACACATCCAGGACCAGTTCTACATACGATGTCTCCAGAAATCAAAAGAATCTTTTGGCTATCTGTATTAGGATATCATTTCTTTTTTCTTGTAATGTTTTATCTTACTTATCAATACGAAAAAATTCAAGAGTTATACCAACAACTAAGACATCACTAAAAGGAGAATCAAATGAAGCATCTAATAAAAATATTTATACTTATTCATGTGTTTATAGCTTTTTATTTACATGCAGAACCTATATCCAAAGAAATACTAGAAAATAAAATAGAAGAATTAAAAAAACTCGATCCAGCAACGCGAAAAGAAAAAATTGAATTGTTAGATTACGAAACATCAGCAAGTATTTTAAGTTATTTAAGATATAAATACATTAAAGAAAATCCCGAAATGGAAATTGTTTTTTCTATGTATGATCACATATCGAATTTGAATGCAATTGAACTATCCCAAAAAAGACTCAATCGATTGTTGATCGTAATTGTGTTTATTCTTCTTCTTTTTTCTGTTTATCTAACTTATATTCTAATTAGCCAAAATAAAATCATCAAAGAGTTAAAAGAGTTTAAAATTTCTAATACAAAAAGTTCAAACAAAAATTTCGAAGTATTTAAAGGGTGATGTTCTATATCGATAGTTTTAAGCACCCTTATGTGCAATTAGAAAAAGAAATCATTCTACCTTCGATTTCCTTAGTGAGCTTTGAACCTCTTGAGGCGAAAAAAATTTATCAGTTGTTAATCGATTATTTTCCTTCATTTACAGAGGACTTTAAGATTATCCATCAAGATCAAATTATTGGACAAAAAAAATATTATTCTTTTTTAAAAGTTAAAAATTTTGATA
>Ga0308389_1000342_pt1 | contig 35444 bp, 40 predicted proteins | sample Hotspr2Sample148_FD_202362 | JGI IMG/M metagenome (GOLD analysis project Ga0308389, IMG submission 202362) | Hot spring phototrophic mat microbial communities from Mushroom Spring, Yellowstone National Park, Wyoming, United States - 20040719_148 ... | reverse complement strand
CCTATTTTGTTGCCTCTTGTGGTGGGGTCACCGTTGAGGAGTTGAAGAAGTATGTCGAGCAGCAGGCAACGCCCAGATTGTGAGACTCAGGGGCATTGAACCCCTTCGTCTCACCGCCTATCCTCCATCCCGCCAAGCTGCGCTGTGGCGGGAGTACCCCAGAGGTTCTGATGGCGGGGATCCAACTGCAGCCACCAGGGGGATCCCCAAGCTTCCACCTCGTGCCACACCTCGGCTTGCAGGCGATAGTCCTGGCTGTGGTCAGGAGGGCTGCCCAGCCTAAAGAGGAGAATCAATCGGTGAGGGGTCTCACTCCCCCTGGCGCCAATCCGCGATAGCCCCAGCCGGGGTCTGGGCAAGGTATTCGGAGCGCCGCCATTTTCTGTCCAAAAGAACCGGGAGCTCAAAGAATCTAAGGGCGCCGCCTGCTTGCCTAGGCAGAGGCAGAAGCTGTGTCCAAGTGGGGAGAGACGCTGCCGCTGGAAAACTTCTAATATTATATTGGACTGTAGCTGTTCATTAAAAAATGCTTAACTACTTGTTGCAAGCAGCAGATGGCGGGTTTTGAAGACTGGGCAATTGGGCCAGAGAGCGCCTGGTGTCTCCCCTTTTATGGCTGGGTAGGGACAGCGCTGGCTCTTCCTTGGGCCGCTGGCTGGATCAAGCGCAGTGGCCCACGTCCGGCAGCCTACCTCAATATCCTGCTGACCTTTGCGGCCCTTGCTCATAGCTTTTGGCTGTTGCGACAAGTTTGGGGTCGGGATCCCCAGCTCCTGAACTACCTCTGGTTTCGGGTGGCCGATTTGGACTTGTCCCTGGCTTTGGAGGTCTCGCCTCTGACGCTGGGGGCGGTGGTCTGGGTAAGCGGCTTGAGCTTGCTGGCCCAGATCTACGCCCTGGGGTACCTGGACAAGGATTGGGGGTTGGGCCGCTTTGCCGCCCTGATGGGCTTTTTTGAGGGGGGGATGACGGGGATCGCCCTCAGCGATTCGCTGTTTCTCAGCTACGCGCTGCTGGAGATGCTCACGCTTTCCACCTACTTATTGGTGGGCTTTTGGTACGCCCAGCCGCTGGTGGTCACGGCGGCGCGGGATGCTTTTCTCACCAAACGGGTGGGAGACCTGCTGCTGTTGATGGGGGTGGTGGCGGTTTCCAATTTCTCCGGCTCCTTGACCTTTTCCGGCCTGCGCGATTGGGCGGCTACGGCCAGCTTGGATCCAACTTGGGCGGCCTTGATGGGGTTGGCTTTGATTGCCGGGCCGCTGGGCAAGTGCGCCCAGTTCCCGCTGCACCTGTGGCTGGATGAGGCCATGGAGGCGCCCAACCCGGCTTCGATCCTGCGCAACTCGGCAGTGGTGGCCGCTGGAGCTTTTGTCCTCATCAAGCTGCAGCCAGTCTTGGCCCTCTCCCCTTTCACGGATGGGGTGCTGGTGGCCATCGGCACCATCACAGCCGTAGGGGGATCCCTGGTGGCCTTGGCGCAAATCGATCTCAAGCGCACCTTCTCCTATTCCACCAGCGCCTACCTGGGCCTGGTGTTTGGGGCGGTGGGGACGGGGCAGCCGGATTTGGCGCTGGAGCTGCTGCTGCTGCACGGCCTGGCCAAGGCGCTGCTGTTTATGGGGGTGGGATCCCTCATCTACACCACTTCTACCCAAGATCTGACGGAGCTGGGGGGCCTAGGGGGCCGCATGCCGGCTACGGTGGCCGCCTTTGCTGTGGGATCCCTGGGGATGGTGGCCCTGTTGCCCCTGGGGTGCTTTTGGATCCTAATCCGCCTGGCGCTGGTGTACAGCGCCCTGCAGCCGGCCCTGTTGGGGGTGTTGCTGCTGATGAATGGGCTGACGGCTTTGAACCTGGCGCGGGTGTTTGGCCTGGTCTTCTTGGGATCCCCGCAGCCCAAGACGCGCCGTGCCCCTGAGGTGGGCTGGCCGATGGCCCTGCCCATGGTCATTCTGACGGTGCAGAACCTGCTCATGCCCTGGCTGTTTTGGCGCTGGGGGCTTTATCCCGGTTGGATCCCAGAGCTGCAGCAGATGGCGGCTCTGCTGGCGGCCTCGGGTTTGCTGGGGGCCGGTGTTGGTGCTTGGCTGTACTGGGGGGGCCGGCGGCGGCTGCGCCTACCCTGGCCGGAGCTGCAGGATCTGTTGGCGCAGGATTTCTACACCGGGCAGCTCTACCAGGCTTTGGTGGTGCAGCCGGTCGGCGCCCTTTCCCGCGGACTGGAGTGGCTGGATCGCAACGGGGTGGATGGCCTGGTGAACGGAGTGAGCCTGGCTTTTTGGTTTAGCGGCGAAGCCCTCAAGTACACCCTGTCGGGGCGGATGCAGCTCTACGTGTTGCTCATTGTCATCGGGGTCGTGGTGGTTACCGCTTGGCTGCTGCGCTCGCCCCTGGTGGGATTGGCCTATTGAGACGGGAGGAACCATGCTCAGCCTTCTAATCGGGATCCCCCTATTGGGTGGCCTGCTGGTGGGGCTGATCCCCGAGCAAGCGGGGAAGGGCCTGCACCGAAGTTTGGCCTTGGGCTTCGGCCTGGCTTGGTTGGGGCTGAGCTTGGGGCTGCTGCTGCAGTTTGATCCCCAAGCGCAAGGGATCCAGATGGCCGAACAGATGGCCTGGATCCCGCAGTTGGGCCTGGTTTACGAGCTGGGGGTGGACGGGATCTCCCTGCCGCTAGTGGTGATGACCGGCTTGCTGGTATTGATTGCCCTCTGGGCCAGCGGCCCGGTGGAGCGGCCCCGCCTCTACTACAGCTTGGTGTTGCTGCTAGCAGCCGCCATTGTGGGGGCTTTTCTGGCCCAGAACTTGCTGCTGTTTTTCTTGTTCTACGAAGTCGAGCTAATTCCCCTTTATCTGCTGATTGCCATCTGGGGCGGGCCGCGGCGCACCTATGCCGCCACCAAGTTTTTGGTCTACACCGCCCTCTCGGGGGTGCTTCTGCTGATTGGCTTTTTCGGCCTCAGTTGGCTGAGCGACGCCCACAGTTTTACCTACAACGTTTTGCAGGCCCACCCCTTGCCGCTGCTGCCCCAGATTCTCATCCTCATTCCCATCCTGCTGGGGCTGGCCATCAAGATCCCCTTGGTGCCCTTCCACACCTGGCTGCCGGACGCCCACGTGGAGGCTTCCACCCCCATTTCTGTGCTCTTGGCGGGGCTCTTGCTCAAGTTGGGCACCTATGGCCTGGTGCGCTTTGGCCTGCAGCTTTTGCCCGATGCCTGGGAGCAAGCCGGGCCGTGGCTGGCCAGTTGGGCGGTGGCCAATGTGCTGTATGGATCCCTGAACGCCTTGGTGCAGCAAGACATGAAAAAGCTGGTGGCCTACAGCTCCATTGCCCACATGGGCTACATTCTCCTGGGCACGGCGGCGGCCACCCCCCTCTCCTTGGTGGGATCCGTCTTCCAGATGGTGAGCCATGGGCTGATTTCCTCGCTGCTGTTTTTGCTGGTGGGTGCTGTCTACGCCAACACCGGCACGCGGGATCTCAAGCGGCTGCGGGGATTGCTCAACCCGGAACGCGGCCTGCCACTTGTTGGCAGCTTGATGGTGTTGGGGGTGATGGCCAGCGGCGGCACGCCCGGCCTGGTGGGCTTTATTGCCGAGTTCACCCTCTTTCGGGGCAGCTTCCCCGTCTTCCCCCTGCAGACGTTGCTGTGCATGGTGGGGACGGGATTGACGGCGGCCTACTTTTTGCTGATGGTGAACCGCGTCTTTTTCGGGCGCCTCTCGGAAGTGGCCATTGCCATGCAACGACGCGCCACGGGAGAACGCCTGCCTGCTGTAGTTTTGGCCTCGCTGGTGGTGGTGCTTGGCCTCCAGCCTGCCTGGGCAACCCACTGGGTGGAGTCCACCGCCGCCCATTTGGCCAAGCCGGCGGCCCTCAATCTTGCCGAAGCAGGCGGGCCGACCACTGCTTTCGAGCCTGGGTTCTCTTCGTTGTGACGATTTAGTGATACGACTGAGTTTTTGTTGTTGTCTCAACCCCTCCTTCTCCCATGACGGCCACCCTTGTTCCCGCTCCTTCCTGTTTCTTTCTGGCTGGCTTAGATCCTCTAGAGCAACGGCGACTGGCTCCCATCGTCCAACGCCTAGAAGCAGGGGGAGCCCTTGTGCCGGATTCTTCCAGCAACCGGCTGGAGGTCATCGGCATCCTCCACAGCTACGGCCAGGTGCTGGATGCCTACTCCCAGAATTTGATCTTCATAGCCGACCACCAATTTTTGGAGCTCTTCCCAGTTTTTAAGTACTTCAACGGCGAAATCACCCTGGGCAAATGGCTGCGCTACCTCTGGCATGACCGCATCAACTACGAGTTTGCCGAATACTGCATGAAAGCCATGCTCTGGCATGGAGGGGGAGGCCTCGATCGCTATCTGGATACTCCCGAATTTGTCGAGCGGGCCAAGGTGGCCATCCGGGCCAAGTTCCGCTTCAACCCCCTTCTGCAGGGCCTCAACTTCCTCTGCCCCGACTTTGCGCTGGAACAGGTGCGCATGCTGGCCATGTACAGCGGCCTGGGCCAGTTCTGGCGGGTGATGAGCGATATCTTCCTGGCCTTGGCCAAGCGCCGCGAGAGCGAACCGCAGCTCACGCTTCCCGACGTAGTAGCCCACATTCAGCAGGGGTTGGTGGCAGCTGCCAACAAGCCCATCACCTACGCCCCCTGCATCTGGGGCCGCCGCTACGAGATCATCCCCCTGTCGGCGGGGCTGACCTTCCTGCCCGATACGGCCCTGCCCTACGTGGAAGCTGTGTTTTTCCGCTCCTTTCCCTTCATGGGCACCGTCTCCTACAATGCCCAGGCCCACCAGATCCCGGCCGAGCAGGCGGACTTCGCCTACGGCGCTTTGTATGCCGATCCGCTGCCGGTGGGGAGCGCCGGGATCCCCCCTACTCTCTTGATGCAGGATATGATGCGCCACCTGCCTGGCTATTTGCGGGAGCACTACCGCCGCCAGCCGCGCGGGGAAGATGACCTGCGGGTGAAAATCTGCCTCAGCTTCCAAAAGGCCATGTTCTGTGTTACCACCGCCGCCCTGCGGGCCCTTGCCCCCTTTCCTCTGGAAACCCAGGATCCCCAGCAGCAGTTGGCCAATCGCGAGTTTCTCGCCCCCTGGCTGCAGCGGCTGCTGGGATCCCGCCTGCTGAGGGTACAAGAAGAAGTTGACACTCCCACCCAGCGGATTCTTACGCAGCCCAAGATGGACTCGCGAAGGCGCTGTCAAGACGCCCCTAGACAGTCCTTTGAGGCATAACCTCAAAGTTCTGCTTACTTCGGACTTAAGTTCCTCCAGGTTAGTTATTGCCGCGCGGGTTTTGCACCGCAGTAGGTTGTTTTCCTGGAGAAGCTCTGTACTAACTATGAAGCAACTAAAGTGGCTCAAGGGCTTTTTCGCCCCGCACTCAAGTACGGGGCTACCAAGCTATTGTCGATGCCTAGCGAACCCGAGCGCTGTTGCCGTTGGCTGCAGCAAGTGGAAGCGGGATCCCATTTTCGGATACAATGTTTTGTCCGATTGAGGAGTAGGGTGGCGTAGCCAAGTGGTAAGGCAGAGGTCTGCAAAACCTCTATGCGCCAGTTCGAATCTGGCCGCCACCTCTCAAACCTGACATCCCCAGCGGGACCCGCATGAAAGACAAGTTGATGTTGATGATCCCCGGCCCCACTCCCGTTCCCGAGAGTGCGCTGCTGGCCATGGCGCGGGGGCCCATCGAGCACCGCAGCCAAGAGTTCAGCGCCATTCTGGAAGAGGTGACGGAGGGGTTGCGCTGGCTGCACCAGACCACCTCCGATGTGTTTGTCTTTGCCTGCAGCGGCACCGGGGCCATGGAAGCCGGGATCCTCAACACCCTCAGCCCCGGGGAGCGGGTCTTGGTGGGGGTCAACGGCAAGTTTGGCGAGCGCTGGGCCGAGATGTCGGAGCAGTTTGGCCTGCAGTGCGAGCGGATAGAGACCCCCTGGGGCGTGCCCTATCCTGTCGAAGTCTTCCAAGAAAAGCTGGCCGCCGACCGGGAGAAGACCATCAAGGCGGTCATCCTCACCCACTCGGAAACCTCCAGCGGCGTAGCCAACGATGTGCAGGCCATCGCGGCTGCTGCCCGCGAGCACGGAGAAGCCCTGGTGATTGTGGATGCGGTCACCAGTTTGGGGGCCATGCCGGTGCCTATGGACGAGTGGGGCCTAGACGTGGTGGCCTCCGGATCCCAGAAAGGCTACATGATCCCGCCCGGGCTGGGGTTTGTGGCGGTGAGCCCGCGGGCCATGGCTGCTGCCGAGCGCTCTCGCTTTCCCAAGTACTACTGGAGCTTTAAACTGGCCCAAAAAGCCCTGCGCCAGGGCACCACTCCCTTTACGCCCGCGGTGAACCTGTTTTATGCCCTGCAGGTAACCCTGCGCCTGATGCGGGCCGAAGGGTTGGAAGCCATCTGCCGCCGCCACGCCCGTTTGGCCCAGGCCACCCGCGCCGGCGTCAAGGCCCTGGGGCTGAAGCTTTTGGTCAACCCGGAGTCGGCAGCCAGCCCCTCGGTAACTGCTGTGCTGGCGCCTGAAGGGATCAACGCCGATACCCTCCGCAGCACCCTGAAGAAACGCTTCGACATCGCCCTTGCTGCCGGTCAAGACCACCTCAAGGGCAAGATCTTCCGCATCGGCCATCTGGGCTTTGTGAGCGACCGCGACATTCTCACCACGCTGGCTGCCCTGGAGTCGACCCTGCACACGCTGGGTTATGGCGACTTCCCTCCTGGAGCGGCCATCAAGGCGGCCGAGGAGATCTTGGCAAGCCCCTAGGGATCCCTTGCCCATTCTGTAGTTCTTGACACCTGGCGCCCCTCCCTTGCCCTGGCTAGAATGGGTGAGCGTTCTTAACAAAAGATAAAATTCCAGAGTCGACTGCTCTGGAGAGCTATCTGTTCCCAACCCAAGGGTTGACATGCTGGTTAGTTTGCAACGGGATCCCTGTCAAACTGCCTCGGCGGCGGAGCTGCGGCGGGTGCTGCAGGGGATCGGCCCTCTCTCCTGCCCGCTGCAGTACAACTTTCACCTGCACACCTGCTGCTCCGATGGGCGCATGGATCCGGCAGACTTGGCGGAGCAGGCGCGCCGGCACGGCCTCAAGGGCCTGGCCATCACCGATCACCACACCCTGAAGGGCTACGAGCAAGCGCAAGCCTATCTGGATCGCCCCGAGGACCCCCTGCTATGGACGGGGATCGAGATTACAGCCAACCTGCTGGGCTGCGAGGTGCATATTCTTGGCTACGGCTTCGATCCGGCGGATCCTGTTTTGGATCCCTACATCCAGGGGGAGCAAGTTCCCGGCCTGCCCGCCGCTGAGGCCATTGGGGCCATTCAAGCAGCAGGCGGCCTGGCGGTGTTGGCCCATCCCTTTCGCTACTGGCTGCCTGCGGAAGAGCTGGTGCCGGCAGCCGTGGAGTTGGGCCTGGATGGCCTTGAGGTCTACTACGCCTACAAAAACCCCGACATTTGGGCTCCCAGCCCAGAGGAGGCGGCGATTGGGGAAAAGCTGGCAGAGACCTACGGACTTTTGAAAACCTGCGGCACCGACTCCCACGGCCCCAGCATCCTCAGGCGTATCTAGCCGACTTGTCCAGCCCATCTAGGGGCGGGGATAGAGCAACTGGCCCAGGCGGCGCAACTGCTCGGCCGTGCCCATACACAGCAGCAGATCCCCCGGTTGCAACAGGGTGTCACCGCTGGGGCCGCCAATCAGCTGGCCATCGGCTCGCCGAATTGCCACCACCAACGCGCCGGATCGCGCCCTTAGATTGGCTTTCCCCAGGGTCTGGCCAACATAGGGGCATTCTTGCGCCGCCAGCTCGTACTCTTCCAAGTAAAAAGTGCGATCTCGACCCGACAGGATCCCATCCACAAAGTCCACCACGCGGGGGCGCAGGGCAGCCGCTGCCATCCGTTTTCCACCGGTGATGAAGGGAGAGATGGCGTGGGCAACGCCCGCTCGCTGCAGCTTTTGCAAAGCCTCTTCCGTGTTGGCGCGGGCAATGGTGCGGATACGAGGGTTGAGGGTGCGGGCCGACAGCACCACATAGAGGTTTTCGGCATCGCTGGAGAGGGCGGCAATCAACCCCTCGGCCTGCTGCACCCGCGCCGCCAGCAAGGTGGCATCGAGAGTGCTGTCTCCCTGGAGAGCGACATATCCCAGCTCTTGGGCCACCTGAATTGCCTCGGCCGATTGATCGATCACCAAAAAGGGCACCCCCTCTGCCTGAAACTCCTGGGCCACCTGTCGCCCAATGCGCCCAAAACCGCAGACGATGTAGTGGTTGTTCAGCGCTTCCATCTGTTTCTTCCACTTCCGCTGCCGGATCCCTTCCTGAAAATGCCCCTGGATGAGGGCCTCTGTAAAGCGGTTCACCATGAACCCGATGCTCAAGACCCCCATCAGGATCAAGGCCACCGTGAACAAGCGCCCCCGATCCCCCAGCGGCTGCACCTCCATGAAGCCCACAGTAGTTAGGGTGATAACGCTCATGTAAAAAGCTTCCACCCAAGGCCATTGCTCCACCCCGTGGTACCAAAGGGTGCCGATCAGGACAACGCCCAGCAGCGCCCCTACTCCCAAACTCAGATCCCGCTGGATACCGGGATCCCTTTTGGCAGGAGGAAACGGGGGACGAGCAGAAGCCATACGGCCCAGCCAGATCGAGCGGGGAAAAAGCGAGAACTACAATGGGTAGGAGAAAGTCAGTTGTTGAGCAGCAGCGAGTGGAGTGCAGATGCCCGAGTACATCAAGGTGGAATATCGGATCGACAAAAAAGGACAGGTGACCGAGACCGTATTGAACGGATCTGGCTCCAGTTGTACTCTAGCCACGGCAGAGCTAGAAGCAGCCCTTGGAACGGTGCAAGAACGAAAGCTGTTGCCGGAGTTTCATCAGCCAGCAGAAGCCGAGATAGAATCACAAGTTTCTTTACAGCAAACCCGCTGACTCCATCCCCTTCCCCCCAGTTTTCCCGTATCTACCTGCCTACTTTCGCTTCTTGCCCCCCTTGCCGGCAGCGCCGCTGGCTCGTGCCGCCCCAACTGCCGATTGAAACAGCCAAACCGCCAAGGGAGCAGCGACGATCAAGATAATGCTGGTGGGGCCGACGCCAAAATCCGGCTCACCGGAAGCCAACTCGAAAATCGAACCCACAGCGGCAATGGCACTGATGCAGGAAACGGCCAGGAGCAGGTAGCCTTTAACACTGGTGGTCATGGGGAACCTGTCTAACGTCTATTCGCGAAAAAGCCCTCCCACTCTCGAGAGGGCTACTTTCTATGCTACGGGCAGGGATCCCATGCCAGCAAGCCAGAGCCGGAATCTCCCTCTTAAAAAGCAACCAGAGAAGTGGAATTGGAGCGCCAGCCTAGCCCTTGACGATGATCTTGCCGACCATGCCAGCCCCCCGGTGGGGAGTGCAGTAGTAGGTGTACTCACCCAGAGGGACATCGACAAAGGCCGATTCCACCACTTGGTTGGGAGCAGTGAGCAGGGCCTTGTGGGACAGCTTGGCTGCCAGGGCCGCATCGCCACCAGGTACCTTGTCAAAGACAACGTTGTGAGGATAGACCTTGTTGTTGACCCACCGAACAGTATCTCCCTGATTGATGGTGAGGGTGGGGGGATCATAAATGAGCTGGGCCTTGTCAGAGCCCATCTTGACCGTGTAGGTTTCAGCAGCAGCAGGGTTGGACAGGAAAGCTACCGCAGCCACCCCGACTACGAGAGCGAGGAGGATGCGCTGCAGACGCTTCGCTAGGTTAAAAATGAACAACATGGATTCCTCTCAAAACGTAACGGCCGTCGCCCCCGCCTCTGCGGCTGGGCCCCCCCTTTCCAAGTTGTAAAGGAAAGGCACCCAGTCCAGCAGGGACGTTCAACTCCTATCTTAGGATCTTAAGGCGGAACAGGAACACCCATTCCCTTGCTAGAGCGAGGGGCTGTTCCAGACGGCAAGGCCACAGGGAGGGATCGGGCGACGAGATTGCCTCGAGCCTCTACCTTTCTCGTTGCCTGATACATTCACGCTGAACTCTCCTGAACATGGTTCAGGAAAGAAGCGATCGCATCCTGCCTATCTCTGAGCAGGAAGGCGGTATCCCGCAAAGCCCTGAGGAATACCCCCCGAGCGCTTTCCCCCTTCACTTCCCGGCAACCGTTGCGGTGGACTCAAGGATCAGGGGGAAACTTGGTCTACTATATCCCTCTCAATGACTTTTGCCAAACCGCCTAAAGCTCAGTAAATTCAGCAAAGTTCAGGGTTTTGGGGGTTAGAGGCATGCTCTCACCGCAAGGCGGCGATCCTTCGCCCGTGGGATCTCGGAGAGAAAACCGGCCATCTTTGAAAAACTGGGAGTGCCTTGCCGGCCAAAATCCGTAGGGTCGCCGATGCGGGAGAGGGACAAGCCGCTCTAGTCTTTAAGCAAAGAACGATGCGGTATTTCTTTTGCTGTTCTCCAATTACTTTCCAAGTCGCGTATAAGATATCAACCCGCTGAACAAAATTGAGAGCTTGCTTAAGATGAACAGCCGGTATTCGTCCATCGCCAGCCCGAGCAAGGCCTCTACCAGGATTTTAGAATCGGCGGAGCAAAAGCAAAACATTCAAATCTTGGCTCGCTGCATCGGCACAGCCTTGAATTTAGGCAGTCCGCTCAGGGTTGCCATACATTACACCTCGCAGGCAGAGGGGTAACGCTTGCTCCCCAACGCCTGCCAGGTAATTTCGCTCGCACTTCTGGAGATGATCTCAGAAGCTTCTTGAGCCTAAAGGGTTTCGCAGAGGAAGGGATCCCAAAAGTTTTTGGGCCCTCTCCGTAAGACGGGCATCCGGAGTGCCGCCTGTAATTATTTAGGGATCCCGAGGCTAGTGCTGAACAATTCCCTGAACCATAGCGTCGCTCAGGTAAGCCAATGCCTTCAAATCGGCCTCGTCAAAACACCGATCGCACAACAGGCGGTAGATTAGGCTCTCGTGTTCTGAGGTAAAGTGGCGAGTTTGCAAGACTTCTTCAACGATGGATCGAATGGTCATAGTTTGCCCCTCCTGGGATCGGGCTTAACACTGCTTGCCCATACTGATTGTGAAGAGTCAAGCCATAGCTCAAAAAGGGAGCCAACACGGATTTTCCAGCAAAAAAACTGTACATTGGCCAGTCATTGGGATCCCCAAACTTACTAAAGAGCCGTGACTGAGGATGTGCTCGCTGCCCTTGGCCAGACTACTTGCCTAGGGTCGAAGGTCCTCCCCTGGCAGAGCCTCCGAGAGTTGAACATGTGGCCGAGAAAGCCGTCCTGCAGCCAGGGAGCATGTTATCCTGAGTTGGCTTAACATGATTTCATAGCCGGGCTCAGCCGTCACCTTTCTAGCTGCGGCTGGCTGACCCGACGTCTAGGGATCCGGCTCAACTTTCTTCGCATTGCAGGCAAGACACCAATGGTGGGCATCTTCAGGCGCTTTTTCGGCTCTCGTGGTCAGGCAGATTCCAAACCTTCATCAGGGACGGCTGCTCAGCCGGCCAAAAAGAAAGACAACACCTTCTTTCTCGACCCAGATGAGGCCAAAACCCTTGGCAACATCGAATACATGCGCACTCCTAGGATCGTGAAGCACACCTTCCAGGATTTCGGCTCTACGGAGAAGGTGGAGGTGGTGGAGCAGGTTTCTTCCCTAAGCAAAGTTAAGTTGGCCGTAGAACAGGCCAAAGCCCCTGAGCAAAGCTCTTCCACCTCAAACAGCAGCAGTGGAGCAGGCTCACGCCGCCAGGGGGGATCTGACATGGACATGTTTCGCAACATGGCCCGCAGCCTGAAGCGCAAGTAGGCTGGACCCGGCTTATTGGCGGCACAGGATACAACGGCTATCGAAGGAGGGGCAATGGCGATTAAGCGAGGCACTTTGGTGCGGGCCATCCGCGAGAAACTGCAAGGCAGCCTGGAAGCCCAGGCCAGCGACCCTTTGATTCCCAACTACGTCTTCGAAACTCCTGGAGAAGTGGTGGATATCAAGGACGACTACCTCCAGATTAAGTTTGGGGCTGTTCCCACCCCTCCAATTTGGCTGCGGGCGGATCAGGTCGAGGAGATCGCGAGTTGAATAGGAGCATGGAATGCTCCCCTTTGGCTTGAGGGAGGGCTAATGGTACCTCTGGCTTCTCCCACGCGCGACCAACTTCTGCAACGCAGGCGACTTTTGCGTCAGCAACGGCGCAAGCGCTTTTGGCAGGGATCCTGGCGCTTGGCCAGCTCGATGGGCGTTCTGACGCTGCTGGTGTTGGGCCTGCAGCAGCCCTACTGGCAAATTCGCCGGCCGGAGCAAATTCAGGTAAAGGGCAGCTACTGGGTCGACCCCGACTGGATCCGGGAGCAACTGCCTCTGACCTATCCAATGAACCTCTGGCAGGTGCAGCCGGCTGTGTTGGAAAGAGCCTTGCTGGCATCCCCGGCCCGCCCTTCTCCCATCGAAAGCGTCCAGGTACAGCGGCGGCTGCTGCCGGTGGGGGTGATCGTCCAGGTGCGGGAACGGCAACTGGTCGCGCGCGCCCGTCGGGGCGACCAGACAGGCTGGGTGGATCGGCAAGGCCATTGGCTGCCCCCCGATCCCTTTCGACGCCACAGCGGATCCTCCCTTTCCTGGCCTGAGCTGGAGTTGCTGGGCTGGGAGAACCACGCGCCCGAGCAATGGGCCTTGTTGCTCGAAGCCCTGCAACAGGCTGAGATCCAGATCGAGACCGTAGATTGGCAGTCGGGAGAGGGAATCACGCTCCACACTGAGCTGGGCAACGTCTATCTGGGGCCGATTTCTGACCGCCTGCCTCTGCAAATTCAAACCCTCAACCAAATGCGGGATCTGCGCCGCCACTGCGAGTGTACACCCGACGAAATTCTCCAGATCGACCTGACCAGCCCCAGCGTACCCACCCTGCAGCTCACCCCTGCCGCCACCCAGAAGCGCTGGAAGCATTGGGAGCAGCGCTAGCCCTGGGATGAGCTTGCTGCCATGAACACAGCGCCGGCGGTGGAGGTCAAACAGTTGTGGGTCGCCTATCCCGGTTGTCCGCCGGTGCTGCAAGGGCTGGATCTACGGGTTGAGGCCGGGCAGCGCCTAGGAATCATTGGCCCCAATGGCGCCGGCAAAACCACCCTGTTCCTGGCCCTCGCTGGCCTGTTGCCCCCCTGTTCCGGCCAGATCACTTTGTTTGGGCAGCCGCTCCAGCCTGGCCAGTTTCGCCCTGAGGTGGGGCTGGTGTTTCAGGATCCCGACGATCAACTGTTTGCCGCCTCGGTGGCCGAGGATGTAGCCTTTGGGCCGCGCAACCTGGGACGTTCTGAGACAGAGGTCGCGGCTGTGGTCCAAGCAACCCTGGCGATGACCGGCACCCTGAATTTGGCCAACTGTCCCCCCCATCATCTCTCCGGCGGTGAAAAACGCATGGTCGCGATCGCCGGGATCCTGGCAATGCAGCCGCAGTTGGTACTCTACGATGAGCCGACTGCCAACCTGGATCTGCGCGCCCGTCGCCGGCTAATCGCCTTTTTGTTGCAAGCAACGCACACCTTTCTGCTCGCTTCCCACGATCTGGAACTGATCCTGGAAGTGTGCGATCGGGTGATCCTCTTAGATCAAGGCCGGATTTGCGCCCAGGGATCCCCGGCCCATCTGATGAGCCAACCCGACCTCATGGAAGCCCATGACTTGGAAGTGCCCCCCTCGCTGCGCCGATAACGGCAAAAGCTGAAAAGATGTCAAGAATTATTTTTGAGTTGATAACAATTTTGTCTCTCTTAATAAAAAGCTATCGTGCTAATTAAAAATATTGATTTTCGTCCAGGATTGAATGGGGATATCATTTTGTTGAGTCGGGGGATCCCTTCTCTGGGGCGTCCTCGTCGATTTTGTATGATCGATTTTGTGCAAGAAAGATGGGGACTTGGCCTGGAGTTGGCAGCTTTGCCCGCCTGAGCGACAGTTGTGGTTAACCCGGATGGCTCCCACAACCTTTTCTGGCCTCTGTCTGATTGAGTCTGAGGTCGGGGGTTGGGCACGGCCTTCTCTCCAGGGGGAGGTCTGTGGTGGCTGGAGTAGGTGTTGCCGAGAAGAGCTGTCCACTGAGGGTTGGGCAGAGGATCTCTTGGATGAGTTCGAGGGAAATTGCAGGATCGAACCCAATAGGCGAGATCAATTTGGAGATCGATTGGCCTTATTGCTGGGTTCGGCAACGTTCAGGAACTGAGTGTTCAAAAGTGGAGAGTTGATATGCCTATTGCAGTCGGAATGATCGAAACCCGCGGGTTCCCGGCAGTAGTGGAAGCTGCCGACGCCATGGTAAAGGCCGCGCGCGTCACCTTAGTGGGTTACGAAAAAATTGGCAGCGGGCGCGTCACCGTGATCGTACGGGGCGATGTCTCCGAGGTGCAGGCCTCGGTGGCCGCTGGCTTGGAGTCTGCCAAACGGGTGAGTGGGGGCGAGATCCTCTCCCACCACATCATCGCCCGTCCCCACGAAAACCTGGAGTTTGTGCTGCCCATCCGCTACACGGAGGCAGTGGAGCAGTTTCGTACCTAACTGAGTAGTTGCACTTAGCCTGGAATTGACCCGATCCAGAAAATCTGGACAGGTTCCAACCCCCTCCACAATTTCAGCGTAAGGAGTCCCTATGGCTATTGCAGTCGGAATGATCGAAACCCTGGGCTTCCCGGCAGTGGTGGAAGCTGCCGACGCCATGGTAAAGGCCGCGCGCGTCACCCTGGTGGGTTATGAAAAAATCAGCAGCGGGCGCGTCACCGTGATCGTACGGGGCGATGTCTCCGAGGTGCAGGCCTCGGTGGCCGCCGGGATCGAGTCGGTGAAGCGGGTCAATGGCGGCCAGTTGCTCTCCTGGCACATCATCGCCCGTCCCCACGAAAACCTAGAGTACGTGTTGCCCATTCGCTACACCGAGGATGTGGCTCAGTTCCGCGAAGGGGTCAACGCCATCCGTCCCTTCACCCGTCCCTAGATGCGTATCGCGATTGTGCGGGGCACTGTTACCAGCACCCAGAAGGATCCCAGCCTGACAGGCGTGAAGTTTCTGGTGGTGCAGTATGTCGATCTCGAGGGCCGACCGCAGCCCGACTACGCTGTAGCTGCCGATCCGGTGGGGGCCGGCGCCGAGGAGTGGGTGCTGGTCAGCCAGGGCAGCGCAGCTCGCCAGCCGCAGGGAAACGAAACCCGTCCGCTGGATGCAGTGGTGATGGCGATCATCGATACCGTCAGCATCGGCGGTCGCTCCCTCTACAACAAGCGCGACCAACGCTAGCTGGGATCCCTCCTTCCTCTCTCTGACGTGTTCTAGAGGCTCACGGTTATGCCTGCTCACACCTATGCTGCGCCGCCAACGCCCTGGTCTCGCCGCCTGGCGGAGCCGACCATCCATCCCTCTGCCTACGTGCATTCCTTTTCCAATCTCATCGGGGATGTGCGCGTGGGCGCCCAGGTGCTGATTGCCCCAGGAACTTCCATCCGTGCGGATGAGGGCTCTCCCTTCTACATTGGCGACGGCTCCAACGTCCAGGATGGGGTGGTAATCCACGGCCTGGAGCAAGGGCGGGTCATTGGGGAAGATGGCCAACCCTACTCCGTGTGGATTGGCAAGAACACCTCCATTGCCCACATGGCCTTGATCCACGGGCCAGCCTATGTGGGCAACAACTGCTTTATCGGCTTCCGCTCCACGGTGTTCAACGCGCGGGTGGGGGATGGCTGCATCGTCATGTTGCACTGCTTGATCCAGGATGTGGAGATCCCGCCGGGCAAGTATGTGCCCTCCGGCTCCATCATCACCACGCAAGCTGAGGCGGATCGGCTGCCCGATGTGCAGGATAGCGATGCCAAGTTTGCCCAACATGTGATCGGCATCAACCAGGCTCTGCTGGAAGGCTATCACTGCAGCGAAAACCTGGTCTGTATTGCTCCCATTCGCAACGAACTTCTGCGGTCGCGCACCTCTAACCCAACGGCTACGGAGACGGCATCCATGACTCATTCCTCCTCTCGCGCCGACGGCCGGAACGGCGGCGGATCCCTTCTCAAGCCGGAGGTGGTGGAGCAAGTTCGCGCCCTGTTGGCCCAAGGCTATCGGGTAGGGCTGGAATATGCCGATGCCCGCCGCTTCCGTACCTCTTCCTGGCAGAGCGAAAGCCCGATCACCAGCACCCGCGAGGCCGAGGTCATGCAATCGCTGGGGGCTATTTTGGCGGAGCACCGCGGCGAATACGTGCGCCTGTTGGGGATCGACCCCAAGGCGAAACGACGGGTGTTGGAGCAGATCATCCAAACCCCGGAGGGGCCGGCGACCGTTTCTGGATCCCCCAGCCACGTCTCGGTTACGGCCCCAGGTTCCGGCGCAGCCAATCCGCGCCCTGACGCCAGCTTGGAGGAGGAGATCCGGGCGCTATTGGCGCAGGGGTATCGCGTCGGCCTGGAGGTGGCCGATGTCCGCCGCTACCGCACCTCTTCCTGGCAGACTTTGGGCAATTGGAGCGGCTCGGCCCAAGAGATCCTGGCGGCTGTGCAGGCGGCCTTGGCCGAACATACGGGAGAGTATGTGCGCCTGCTGGGAATCGATCCCAAGGCCAAACGGCGGCTGCTGGAGAAGGTGATTCAAACGCCCCAGATGAGCAGCAGCGGCGGGACAGCCTCGCCCGCAGAGGGGGGCAAGCTGGGAGGGAGCGCTGCTGGCCTCGACCTGGAGTTACAGGAAGAGGTACATCGGCTGCTGGCCCAGGGCTATCGCATCGGCTACGAATATGCTGACGAGCGCCGCTTCAAAACCTCCTCTTGGCAGACCGGGCCGACCATTCGCGCCAGCCGCGGGCCGGAGGTGTTGGCCGAGCTGACGGCTGCTTTGGCGGAGCACCAAGGCCACTACGTGCGCCTGTTGGGGATCGATCCCAAGGGGAAAAAGCGGGTTTACGAGCGCGTCATTCAAACCCCCGGCGGCAAGTCGCCTGCCCCTGCAGCCCAGGGATCCCCGGCGGCTACTCCTGTTTCCACCGTTCCTGCCAGCACCCGACTCAGCAGCGAGGTGGTGGCACAGGTGCAGCAATTGCTCAGCCAGGGCTACCGCATCGGCACCGAACATGCGGACAAGCGGCGTTTTCGCACCTCCTCTTGGCAGAGCTGCAGCCCTATCGAGGCCACCCAGCTGCCCCAGGTGGTGGCGGCTCTGGAAGCCTGCCTGGAGGAGCATCGCGGCGAGTATGTGCGCCTGCTGGGCATCGACCCCAAAGCCAAACGACGGGTGCTGGAGCAGATCATCCAAACCCCTTGAGGGATCCGCCTGTTCTCTGATCACTGTCGGTTCAAGGTTGGTTTTGATCCGACCTCCTAGCGATGAGGAGCACCTTGGCTTTGCCTCTGCCCACCTCTACAACGCTGCGCTCCTGGCCCAGCCAGAACGGCGAAACTCGCTACTATGTCAGTGGCGAGGTGCAGGTGGAGGCAGGGGCAGGCATTGCAGCGGGAGTGCTGTTGCGGGCCAACCCCGGCTGTCGCATCGAGATCGGGCGAGGCGTCTGTATTGGCATGGGATCCATCCTGCACGCCTGCGGGGGATCCCTCATCGTGGAGGCGGGGGCCACCTTGGGAATGGGGGTGCTGGTGATCGGGCAGGGCACCATCGGCAAAAACGCCTGTATCGGCTCGGAAACCACGCTGCTCAACTGTTCAGTGCTCAGCCAGGCGGTGATCCCTCCCCGCTCGCTGGTCGGGGATCCCACCTATCCCAGCAGGCAAGAGGCGGAGGTGGGCATGGCTAGCGAGGCAGAGCCCGTGTCGGCGGCGGCCCCGCAAGAGCCGATAGAACCCCCTGAGGAAACCTTGCCTGAGCCGACCCCTCCCTCTCCCCCCGACTCGCCGCTGGCCCAGGTGGAAAAGCAAACCCGTCGTTGGCAGGAGGCGGCTGAGCAAACCCAAGAGAACTCGAGATCCCCTGAGACCCGCAAGCTAAATGGGATCCCGGGCTATTCGGAGCTGGATCGGCTGCTGGGCAAGATCTATCCTTACCGGCAGATCCTATCCTCTGGGGGTGGCCAGTCTTGAGGGCTACACTGGCATAAAGAAGTAGGGTGCTATGTCCACCTCTTTGGGCCTTATTCAGACACGCAGCTTTCCGGTCATTGTGCGCATTGCCGACGCCATGACCAAGTCGGCGGGGGTGACGCTGATCGGCTTTGAGAAGATCTCAGGAGGCTACTGCACGGCAATCGTACGGGGAGGGATTGCCGATGTGCGCATTGCCATCGAGGAGGGGATCGAGGTGGCCCGCCAGTTTGAGCAAGAGGAGATCTCCAGTTTGGTCATTCCACGGCCTTTGCCTAACTTGGAGGCGGTGCTGCCCGTCAGCAGCAAGCTGTCTCAACTGGCACAAAACCGCGGCTACAGCCGCCTCAGCAACTTGGCCGTGGGCCTGCTGGAAACCCGCGGCTTTCCGGCTATGGTAGGGGCCGCCGACACAATGCTGAAAACGGCGGATGTGCAACTGGCCGCCTACGAGACCATTGGCGACGGCCTGTGTACGGCCATCATTCGGGGCACGGTGGCCAACGTGGCCATCGCCATCGATGCCGGCATGTACGAGGCAGAGCGCATCGGCGAGCTGAACGCGGTGGCTGTGATCCCGCGCCCTCTCGACGAACTGGAGCAGGCTCTGCCGGTGGCCAGTTGTTTCGTTGCCCAACCGGTTACCTTGCCGGTGGCTATTCCCCAAGCCCAGGGACAAGAGGTGCGGCGCAGCGATACCGTTGTGGAGCGGATCCCAGTTTATCTGGAGCCGCCGGAAACCCCTTAGGTTTACCTTGCAAGACGGGAAGGCTCGCGCTGTACTCTGCCCCCTCCCGCCGTCTACAGGGGGAGAAGATCTGAGATCACCTCCAGAAAGCCGAGCGGGGCAGAGAGGAAAAATGTTAGGCTACTGGAAGACCTGGGTCCGTGCAGCTCCGACGCCCAAACCGTGTCAGGATCGGAAGATAGCAGCACTACGGGATGCTCTGAGCAGGCGCGTCAACCCGGGTCGCCCTCTTCCAAGTTTTACCTCTGCCCTGGCAGCGCACACCTGTATGGCCGAGACAGACAACCCCCTCGCCAACTTTGCTCAGAAGGCTTTCTACTTCGGCATGGGTTTGGCCGCGGTGGTGGCAGACAATGCTGCAAAGGTGGCCGGGAGAGCCAACAGCCGTCTGCTGGAGCTGCGCAAGCAGGTCCAGGCTTTGGTGGATGAATTGGTGGAGCGGGGGGCGATGACCGCCGAAGAGGCGCGGGCCTACATGGACGCCATCGCTGCCAACGCCAACCGTAGGGGGGGGGAAAGGTCTGCTGGCGCCCCTCGCAAGATCAACATTGACGACATGGGCGACGCTGAAGACAAGACTGGCACTGCCCTTGAACTTTCGGAAGCTGCCCGTTTGCGCCAACAGATTGCTGAGCTACAGGCAGAGTTGGATCGCATCAAGAAGGAAGCGAGGAAGTCCTAGGTTTGGCCCGGGAAAAGTTGGGATCTCTATCTCTTTAATCCTCGTTCACGGGGAACTGGAAGACTCTCCGCAGCGCCCTCAGCCCGATTGCGAACGGCTGCCGCCGAAGTTCCTTGGCCGCAGCGGCGAGTCTAAACAGGCTCGTCCAATTTTTGTTGGAGCGGTTGGCTTGGATCCCTGACTTCTCTCTGAAAATTGGCAGCTCGGGGCGCTTAAGCTTGAGAATCTACCCCAAGCCACCTCAAAATGCCGAACCGCTGACGCGTCCTGGAGGACTCGAACCCCCGACATCCGGTTTTGGAGACCGACGTTCTACCAACTGAACTAAGGACGCAGGAGTAGTAAAGGGTCAGCCCCTTACCTAGTTTACCTAGTGTAGCAGGTATGCCCAAAGCCTTAGAGGGTTTCTTCTTTAGAATCCGTTTTGGCTTTGATGCGAGTGGCCTTGCCCACTCGGTTTCGCAGATAGAACAGCTTGGCCCGCCGCACCTTGCCACGCCGCAACACCTGGATTGAGTCGATGCGCGGCGAGTGAACTAGGAAGACCCGCTCCACTCCAATTCCCTGGAAAATCTTGCGCACCGTGATGGTGCGGTTGCATCCAGAGTGACGCATAGCAATGACCGTGCCTTCAAAGGCCTGCACCCGCTCTTTGCCGCCCTCTTGAATGCGCACCCCCACCCGTACCTGATCGCCAACATGGATCTCTGGCAGATCCGACTTCATGTGGGCCGCTTCGATGGAGCGGATGATCTCTTCGGCGTTGATGCGAGCGTTCATGGCTTTCCCGCGTTATCGGCAGCCAATCAGTGTAGCAATCCCCCCTTTTTTTGTACAGAGCTTGCCAGCCGTCCGAACCCAATGGCCATGCGGGAAACCGCGTTTGCACCCCCTCTCCTTTTTCAATAGGCTGGATACAGAGAAAGCCCTTGTTAAAGGCGAGAGACTTTTGTGATCCTGCGCACCAATGAGCCCCAGACGGGATCCCCAACCCCTGCCAAATCTGCTGACCAACCTCTGCCACAGACCGGATCCCACAACAGAGGACTGCCCATCGGCTGGATCCTTGTGGGGATATTGTTAGCCGGCTTGGGCGGCGGCATTCTCGTTCAGCGTCAGCTCCGGCAACAGACGGCCCAGCGCCTGGAGAGGCTAACGGTGCCCGTGCAGGTGACAGATCTCGCCCAACGCCTGCGGGTGAGCGGCCAGGTGCAGCCGATCCGGCAGGTGAATGTCAGCCCCCGCGAGTCCGGTCGTCTGGCAGAGCTGCTGGTGGATCAGGGAGATGAGGTAGTGGCAGGGCAAGTGTTGGCTCGGATGGATTACGGGGATTTAGCCAGCGGCATTCGCCAAGCCCAAGCCCGCATCCAAGAGCTACAGGCCCGCCTAGCGGAACTGCAAGCTGGCGAGCGACCCCAGGTGATCGCGGCGGCCCAGGCCAGGGTGGATGCGGCGCGGTCGCAAGTGAGGTTGGCCGAAAGGGAATTGGAGCGGATTCAGACCCTGGTGCAGCAGGGGGTGGTGGCCCGTAGCGAGCTGGATCAACGCCTGGCCCGCCTGGAACAGGCGCAGGCGGACTGGCAAGCGGCTCAACAGGAGCTGGAGCGATTGCGGTCAGGTAGCCGCCCAGAAACGCTGCAGCAGATCCAAGCCCAGATTGCCCAAGCGGAGGCAGAGCTGGCCCAGCGGCAATCTCGCCTGGCTGAGGCCGAGATCCGGGCGCCCTTTTCCGGCGTGGTTGTCCAGCGCTTTGCCGAGGTGGGATCCTTTGTAACTCCCACTACCGCAGCTTCCGATGCCACCGCCGCTTCTTCCAGCTCTATCTTGGCGCTGGCCCAGGGGATCGAGGTGCGAGCCGAGGTGCCGGAGGCGCAGATTGCCCAGGTGCGGGTGGGGCAGCCGGTGGAGATCCGCTCCCTGGCCTATCCGGATCGGGTGGTGCAGGGGCGGGTGAAGCGGATTGCCCCTGCCACGGTGGTGGTGCGGGAGGTCACCGTCTTTCGGGTCATGATCGAACCGGAGGCGGGGGCAGACTTTTTGCGCACCGGCATGAACGTCTCGGTGGATTTTATCGGGGAGCGGCAGCCTCAGGCGCTCACGGTGCCCTCGGTGGCCATCTTGCGGGAGCAGGGCCAAGAGGGAGTGATCCTGCTGGATCCGCGAACCCAGCGGCCCGTCTATCGACCGGTGGAAACAGGCCTCACCCAGGGCGGGATCACCCAAGTGCTCTCCGGCTTGCGGGCGGGGGATCGGGTCTTTACGGCGCTGCCGCCGGGGGTGAACCTGGAGACTTTGATCCGACAAGAGCAAAATCGCAGCGAAACCGCTCAAATCAAGCCACACCCATGAGCCTACCGATTGCAGCCCGAATGGCCTGGCAAATGGTGCGCCGCTACCGCCTGCGCACCGGTTTAAGCATGTTAGGGATCCTCATCGGCAACGCCGCCGTCGTGGCCATTGCCGGGTTTGGCCATGCTGCCCAGGAGCTGGCCGTGGATCAGTTCCGTTCTTTGGGCACCAACTTGCTCATTGTCTTTTCTTCCAGCTTGGGCCTGGCGGACGCCAGCAACACCCGTCCCATTACCCTCGACGATCTACGGGCAATTGCCGCGGAAGTGCCCGCTGTGTCGGCAGCCGTCCCCAGTCTTGTGGTCAATGTGCGCGCCGTGCGGGGGGGAGTGGATCGCCGCTATGAGGCCACAGGCACCTGGCCGGAGTATTTGTCGGTGCTGAATTTGGAGATCGAGGAGGGGCGCTTTCTCTTGCCAGCGGATATTGAGGAGCAGCGCCCGGTGGTGGTGCTGGGCAGCGAGGCCGCCCGCGAGCTGTTCGGCTTGGATCCCGCTGCCGCCATCGGGGAGACGGTGCTGCTGAACAACCTGCCCTTCGAGGTAATCGGCACGTTGCGTTCTAAGCCAACGGTGTTTGGCAACAGCGATGCCGGCCTGTTTTTGCCGGTGGATGTGGTGGCCAACCGGTTTGTGGGGCGGCGCTCCCCCTATGGCCTGGAACTGACGGCGATCTTCGTCTCGGCCCGCTCCGAAGCAGATCTGCCGGCTGCCGAGTTCCAGATCCGCAACTTGCTGCGGCAACGGCACCAACTGGTGGGGGAGGATGACTTCGTCGTCCGCAACCAAAAGGTGTTGCTGGACGGGGCGGCCAGGATCTTAACCTTGCTGCGGGTGCTGCTGACCGGCACGGCGGCCCTCTCGCTGCTGGTGGGCGGGGTGGGGATCATGAATGTGATGCTGATCTCGGTGTCGGAACGCACCTCCGAGATCGGGTTGCGCAAGGCGATCGGCGCCGATAGCCGGCAAATTTTGCAGCAGTTTGCCACCGAAGCTATTCTCATTGCCGTCAGCGGGGGCGTGGCCGGGATCCTCCTCAGCAGCGGCCTGCTGGTGGCGCTGCAAGTGTTCACCCCCCTGGCCACCCGCGTGGATGCAGTGGCGGTGGCGGTGTCCTTTTCCCTCTCGACGGGGATCGGGGTGGTTTTCGGCATTTTCCCGGCCCGCCAAGCGGCGCAACTAGATCCCATCGAGGCCCTGCGAGCCTGAGATCTCCCATTCGTAGGATAATGGGGGCTTACAGGTATTGAGTTGCCCGCCGTTCGCTAAGGAGCTTCCCCCTTGGTTAGAGAGCGAGTAGAGGTGATCGTCCCCGCCACCACCGCTAACTTGGGGCCGGGGTTCGATTGCATCGGTGCAGCCCTGGAGCTCTACAACCACTTCCAATTTCGCGAGATTCCCACCGGCCTCAGCATCCACTATCGCGGCAGCGATCACATCAGCCAGAGCAAGGACAACCTGGTGTACCGCGCTTTCTGCCGTGCTTTCGAGCTGCTAAGCAAGCCGGTGCCGGGGGTGGAGATTGAGATCACCCTCAACGTGCCCCTGGCGCGGGGCCTGGGCAGCTCTGCCACTGCCATTGTCGGCGGCCTGTTGGGGGCTAATGCTCTTGGATCGCTGAACCTGGCTCCTGAGACTCTCCTGCAGTTGGCCATTGCCCTTGAAGGCCATCCCGACAACGTGGTGCCCGCCCTCCAGGGCGGCTGTCAACTCTGTGTGCAGGGGCAGCAGGGGCAATGGGTATTTTGCCCGGTGGATTGGCACGAGCGCATCGGCCTAGTGGCGGCGGTGCCTAACTTTAAGCTGTCTACCCAGGCGGCCCGCGAGATCCTGCCCAAGTCCGTCAGCCTGGCGGATGCTGTCTTTTCCGTCAGTCACCTGGGGCTGCTTATCCGCAGCCTGCAGTCGGGGCGGGCGGACTGGCTGAAGGTGGCCTTGCAGGATCGACTGCACCAACCGGCGCGCATGGAGCTGATTACCGGCTTCAAAACCGTCCAGGCAGCGGCTCTGGCTGCCGGGGCCTATGGGGTGGTGATCAGCGGGGCTGGCCCCACGCTTTTAGCCTTCTGCGCCCCGGAGGAGCGAGAACGGGTGGGATGCGCCATGGTCGGCGCCTGGGAGCAACTGGATATCGAAGCAGAGGCCAAACCCCTGAATTTGGATCGACAGGGGGGACGGGTGGTGATCCATTCCCAAATATAGAGGAGGCCCTTGGGTCAAGCTGGTCACCCCGATTACAAAGGGGTCGTGCTTTTAGGCGTATAGGCCTTTCGCAGACTAGGACACCGCCCTCCCACTCAAGTTCCCGACCCTCCTTATCCCTCACCCCTTAACCCCTTTCCCTGCGGGAGAGGGGAGCCAGAAATCCACAGCACAAACCTGTTTGGGATGGGATCCCTTGAGAGGCTGGGCAAAACTTTTTCGGCGTCCCTACCCTGGCAGCAGCAGCAGCAAGGGGGGGAGAAACAGCCAAGCTGCCACAGCCAAAGCCGCCATCGCTGCCACTAACACCGCTCCAGCAGCGCAATCTTTGGCAATTTCTGCCAGCAGGTGATAGCGGCTGCCCAGGGTCAGATCCACCACTGCTTCCAGGGCAGTATTCACCAGCTCCAAGGCCATCACCATCCCGCTGGTCAAGCTGATCAGGGCCATTTCTACGGCGCTCAGCCGCAGGGCCAACCCTAAGACAAAGGCCACTACCGCCATAGCCAGGTGGATGCGAAAGTTGCGCTGGGTGCGGGCGGCGTACAGCAGGCCCTTTCCTGCATAGTAGAAGCTTTTACTTAGGCTAGTGGCCACCTGCCACGAGGGGGGGCGCTGCCAGGGATCCTGCGCCGCGAGGTCAGCCTCGGCTCCCGGGTCTGGTGCCTCGGAGGGATGGGCCGAATCGACCTGCGCTGAAGTGAAAGGGGCTCGCCGTCGCAATGCCGCCAAACGCAGCGGCTGGGGAAAACGGCTAGGGCTGCTGGCCATGGGTCACCTCCAGGTCTTCTTGGATGGCGGCAAGCAGGTGGTGCTGTTGCTGCAGCATGCGCTGTAGGGAAAGCTCATCGGGGTGATCCCATCCCAAGAGATGCAGCAGGCCGTGGCTGGCCAGCCAGGCCAATTCCCGCGACAGCCGCTGCCCCTGGGCTTTTGCCTGCGCGCAAGCGGTGGGTACCGAAATCACGATATCCCCCAGCAGGCGCACCCCTGTTATCTTCTGCAGCTCGACAGGGGTGGACGTCTCCTCGGCGGCAAAGGCCAGGACATCGGTGGGAGCGTCGATGTGGCGAAACTCGCGGTTGAGCTGGCGGATGTGCTCGTCGGAGGTGAGGCAAAGGCTGAGCTCGCAGGGATCCGTCACCCCCAGCTCCCGCAGCCACACCTCAAACCAACGGTGCCAAGTGGCTTCCTCAACTGGGCTGGGGACGTTTAGCTCCAGGTACAGATCCAGGAATCCCTCCATGCAGGCCTCACTCACACCCAAAATTGGCTCGCTGGCCCCATTGAGTACGGAGCGGAACGGCCACCCACGACTTGAGTCGCCCTTGCCAGTGGTACAAACCTTCAATGTACTGTAGCGCTAACATTGCTGGCTGTGCTAGGGTGCCGCTGCGATAGCCATAAAAGACGCCTCCCCAGGCAAATACGCTGCAAACCCTGGAAGGGGGAAGTCAAGGAACCCCATGTAAGGGGAGCGGCGGCCAAGGTGATAGGGAAATCAGACGCAACTCTCGGACTTTCTTTGTCTGAGGGATGTCGGGGGTGCGGCTGGGCAGCGCCCTCCAAAGTTTGCTGCCAGGGTGCTCGGCCATCTCCCCACTCAAGTGCGGGGAGCGTCAACGCGCCCCCTACTCTGGGGGTTCACCCGGAAGTTCGGGCCAGGCTGCGGCGACCCTCTGGCTGGCAAGCTGTTGTAGCGTTTGCCGCAGCCGATTTTCCAGCTCTTGCCGGCAACTGTCTGGATCAACCCCTTGCTGGGAAAGAAGCTCCGCCGGGAAGAGATCCCCGGCGATGCCGACAGCCCAGGCCCCTGCCTGCAGATATTCTGCTGCATTGGCCAAGGTAACCCCCCCAGTTGGGATCAAAGGCAGGGATCCCAGCACCGGTTGCAGATGGCGCAGGTAACGGGATCCGCCAAGGCTTTCTGCCGGAAACACCTTTACTGCCGTTGCCCCGGCCTGCCAGGCCCTCCAGATCTCGCCGGGGGTGAGGGCGCCGGGCACAATGGGCAGCCCTGCTTCCCGACCCCAGCGGATGATGCTCTCGTCCGCAAAGGGGCAAACATAGAATTGGGCTCCCGCCTGCCAAGCCTGCTCTGCCATCTGCCGATTTAAAACCGTGCCCACCCCTACCCAGCAATGCGGGTAGTCTTGCCGCAGTTGGGCAATCAACTCCAGATACCGGGGAACTTGGGGAGTGATCTCAATGTGGCGGATCCCGGCCCGGATGGCCAGGGTGGATCCCTCAAGGGCTTGGGCCGGGCTGGCCGAGAGGCGGATCACCGCGATCAGGGGCTGCTGCCACAAATGGAGTAGCCAGGGGTGCCGCCATCCCTCTCTGAAGCTCTGTTCAGAACCCTCAAACACCATCTGTGGAAAAGCCCTCTCTCATCGATTTCTACCTTGCTTGGGTTGATTTTAAGTTTAATTGCAATTAAAAATAACCAAACAGCCCGACGGTAAAACAATGACAAGCTATAACAAATTTCCTTTTGAGAAGAAGGCTAAAATAGAATAAAGAACAGGCAAAAGTGGTGTTTATAGGGGCAACTGTTTGCGGGTTTGTAGCACTCGTTGGAGCGCTTACTTTTCCCATCCTTTCATGGCGTCGCTGGTCTCTCATTTTAGTAGCTATCTGCAGCCTTGTTAGCTCCTTAACCAACATTGAACTCGGCAGAGGAGAGGAGGAAGCTCCCTCAGGGGAAAGGTGGCGCATGGTAGCCCATCTCTACGAGGTAACTTTCTGGTTGGCATTGATCGTTTTCATCTTACTGGCATGAGGTTTTGCCGGCAGGTGAGCGGCTAGTTTATCGCCATTGTCTGGATGTTGTGTCGAGGTTGCTCTGGCTTGCCGGTTGTTTAGGTTGGGCACCGATTAGACCTGTGGGATCTGGAGATCGATACGAACCTAGCCGCAGTGAGGATCCCTCGCCCCCAGCCCCTCTCTCAAAGGGAGGGGGAAGTCAGGAATTGAAGGAATGAACGGTTTTACTGGTATTGAAAATAACCCAGCCGTTTTGCTTGTATCTTGTAACGATTTGGAGTAACGACAGCGGGCAACAGCGCGATTGGGCTCGATCAGTCCTTGCGAATCTTTGTATTCTTAGGGTCGGTAGGTTGGTTGCCGAGGGTGTGGGGAGTGGTCAAGCTCAGTTGTGGGACACACAGCCTGAAGGCATGGGTGATGGTCGGGTTGCTCGCCCTCCTGGTGCTGGGGGGACTGTGGCGGGTTGCTCCATCTCAGGCGCAGAATCTCCACCAACTGCAACAGCGGCAGCAACAGATCCAGCAACAAATCCGGGGCACCCAGCGACGCCTGGGAGAGCTGCGCCAAGCGGAAGAAGAAGCCCGTCGCCGCATGGGATCCCTGCGGCAAAACATCCAACAGACAGAAGCTAGCCTTCGCGACAACCAATATCGTCTGGAACAGGCCCAGAGGGCGCTAGAGCAAGCGCAGAAGGAGCTCCAAGAGCTGGAAGACCGCCTGAGACGGCAGCAGCAGGGCACGGCCGCCCGCTTGCGCTACATGCAGCGGCAGGGGGCGGAACATTGGTGGGCTTTGCTGCTCACCAGCCGCGACCTCAACGAGTTTTTCGATCGCCGCCACCAGTTGCAATTGCTAATCGAAGCCGACCGGCAGTTGATCCGAGAGCTGCAGGTGATGGCCAAGGAGGTGGATCAGCAGCGGATCGCCCTGGAAGCGCAGCGCAACGAGATTTCTTTAATCTTGCAGGAGCTGGCAGCCCAGAAAAACCAACTGCAGCAGCAGGCTGCCGCCCAAGAGCAACTGGTGGGCCGCCTGGCCAACGAGCGCGCCGCCTATGAAGCAGCCCAACGGCGTTTGGAAGCCGATTCCCAACAGTTGACCATCCTCATCCAGCAACTGATCGCCCAGCAGGCTCAGCAGCGGGGGGGCAGAGATCCGGTTCAGGGGACAGGCCGGTTGATCCCACCAGTGCGCGGGCCAATCACCAGCGGCTTCGGCTGGCGGGTTCACCCCATCTACGGAAGCCGCCGCTTCCATGCGGGGATCGACTTCGGTGTGCCCACCGGCACGCCAGTTCGGGCATCAGACCGGGGCACCGTCATCTACGCCGGCTGGTATGGCGGCTACGGCTACACGGTGATTGTCAACCACGGCGGCGGCATCACCACCCTGTACGCCCACAACAGCCGCGTCGCCGTTGGGGTGGGTCAGCAGGTACAGCGGGGGCAGGCCATTGCCGCTTCCGGCTCCACCGGCCTCTCCACCGGCCCCCACGTTCACTTCGAGGTGCGGGTCAACGGCCAGCCGGTGGATCCCCGCCGCTACCTTTGAAGCAGCGCATCTGTCGGCAACGGCTGCAGGGATCCCGCCTGCAAGATCCACCGCACATCGGCAATGGAGGATAGCTCCTCTGGGTCGTGGGAAACCACCAACACCGTCCAGGTGGATTTCAGCCGGGCCAGCAGCTCGATCAACTGCCGCCGCACCGACCAGTCCAGCCCTGCCGTCGGCTCGTCCAGCAGCAGTAGCAGCGGGCCGCGAATAAGCTGTACCGCCAGGGCCAAGCGCCGTTGTTGTCCGCCACTGAGATGGTTGGGGGAGGTACACAGAGGGATCCCTTCCAATCCCACCTGTTTGAGAACGTTTTCAATCTCCTTTTGTTGCAGCTCCGGGTGGCCGAAGCGCATTTCCTCTAGCACCGTCAAGCCACAAAAGTGACGCTCCGGGAACTGAAACACCAGCCCCGCCATGCTGCGCAACTGCTGGGGGGAGAGCTCTGTTCCTCCCCAGGCAATCCGCCCGCGCCTGGGCCGCGCCAAGCCGGCCAAAATTTCCAGCAGGGTGCTCTTGCCGGCCCCACTTTTGCCCACGATCAGCCCCAACTGATTCAGGCCCAGCTCAAAGGAGAGATCCCGGAGAATCGGCTGAGGGAGGGTTGCCGGGTGGTAGCAGAGATCCTGAACCTGCAACATGAGCGGCGCCCCTGGGAAAGTTGTCGTTATTTTGGCACTGGAAAGCTCTGCCGGACAGCTACAACCATTCTTCTAGGCGCCCCAACTGATCCCGAAAGCCATAGGTGAGTTCGCGGTACCACTCCCGCAGCTCCAGTTGATCTACAGCTCGCCGCAAAGCCTCTTGGGAGCGCTCGATGGGGCGCAGAGCCGCAGACGGGATCCCTTCTTGAGCAGCCCATTGTTCAAACAGAGCCAGCTCCGTTTGCAAGTAGAGAATGAGGTTGGCCACATCCTGCGGGTGGGGGTAGCGGGTGGCATCTGGCATAAGACATCTCACCAGGGGAACTAGCTCCATTCTGGCCAAGAATCTGTCCCGCTGCCGCCTGAGGGCCCTATCCCCTCTCGCCTGCTTCTGTACTCTGGGCCGCAAAACGCAGATAATGCGGTGGGAAATGTTCACTGCCGTCGAGGGATCCATGAGCCAAAAGCTGCTGTTTGTGTGCCTGGGCAACATCTGCCGTTCTCCCGCTGCCGAAGGGATCACCAACCACCTGCTGCAGAGCAGCGGCCATGAGGGGGACATCCTCTGCGATTCGGCAGGTACAGCCGCCTACCACCTCGGCAGTCCCCCAGATCGCCGCATGCGACAAGTTGCCCAGCGCTATGGACTGGAGCTGCACGGCCAAGCCCGGCAAATTCATCCTTTGGATCTGCGGGAGTTCGACCTGATCCTGGCCATGGATCGGCAAAATTACCGCGATATCCTCAGCCTCGATCCCCAGAGAAGATATGCCGACAAGGTACGCCTAATCTGTAGCTACTGTCGTTCTCACACCGATGAAGAAGTTCCGGATCCCTACTACGGGGGCGAGGCAGGGTTTCACTACGTGATCGAGCTGCTCTGGGACGCCTGCAGCGGCCTGCTGGAATCCCTGATCCCTGGGATCCAATGCCCGCCGCTGCCCAGCCGCACCTGAAAGTCATCGATCAAGAAAACAACTACCACCTGAGCAGGTTAAAGCTCTCCATGTCGATGGTGGCGCGGTTGCGGTAGATCCCCAACACAATGGCCAAGCCCACTGCCGCCTCGGCAGCCGCCACGGTGATGACAAATACCGAAAACACTTGGCCGCGAATCAAGCCCGAGTCGACAAAGTTGGAGAAAGCCATAAAGTTCAGGTTGACGGCGTTGAGCATCAGCTCAATCGACATCAACACCCGAATGGCGTTGCGACTGACGATCAAGCCGTAGATGCCGATGCAGAAAAGAATTGCCGCGACCACCAAGAAAAACTGCAGTTGCAACATCACAAGAGGCTCCACTGGATACAGATGAGAGGGGCATCAGGAAAACGCTGGGCTGTATGGCCGAGAGCAGGCAGCTTCAACGCGTGCTCACCAGCTCTGCTGGGCGTTCCGACTCCGATTCAAGCTGTGGCCGGGCCCGCTCCAGCAAGCTGAGATCCCCTTCTTGGGCTTGGGGAACGACAAACTCTCGACGCGCCAGCACAATGGCCCCGATCAACGCCATCAGCAGCAAAACAGAAGCCAACTCGAACGGCAACAGATAGTCGCTAAAGAAATGCCCACCCATCACCAAAGCACTGCTCGTGGGCTGGATCGGCTCCAACTGCCAGGGGGTATTCAGGGCCATTGCCGTCAGGAGGGCAAACAGCCCCAAACACACCGCCGCCGTCACCCCATTGCGCAGCCAGCCCAACTTCAAAGGAGCGAAAGTATAGCGCCGGTTCACCAGCATGATGGCGAACAGGATCAGCACGTTGACGGCGCCGACGTAGATCAACACCTGAGCTGCAGCCACAAAATCGGCATTCAAGAGGAGGTACAGCCCGGCCATGCTCAAGAAAACGCCCCCCAATAGAAAGCCGGAATAGACGATGTTGGGGGCCCAAACCACTCCCAGGGCAAAGCCAATGGCCATTGCCGAGAGCACCCCAAAGCTAACCAGTTGTACGCCTTCTGCAAGGGTCATGGGATCTTCTCTATCGCTGCTCCCTTACCACTGTACTGCCCTGGCGGATTTAAGAGAAGCCCGACTCCTTTTTCAGATCGATAGAGAAATCTCTAGAGTTGGGTCTCACCAACTGCCGCCTGCTCCGCCGCCGCTGCTGCTGCCGCCCCCGAAGTCTGAATCTCCACCTGAATCTCCACCGAAGTCTGAATCTGTGTCTGTGTCGCTGAGCTCGGGGATGACCACCTCTCGCTCGCTGCGGTACCCGCAGATAGGACAGCTCAGGATTTCCAGCTTCAAGCCGCTAGAGGAATAGGTGGCTTCCCTGAGAACCTGTGTGGTGAGGTCGAGGGTGAGAGCTTGACACCGGAGGCAATAGAGGTGGCGATAAAATGCATTCTCGCGAACAACCACAGCTGCCCCCTGACAGCTAGGGCAAAACCAGCCGTAGTAGCTGGCTCTGCCCCGGCTTTTGGCTAAGCGATCTCCCGGGGAGAGGCACGTATCGAGAACTTGCGCCTGGATGGGGCGCATGGGTCGACCGCAGCTTTGGCAGACCACGGGCTGAAAGGGGATCCCCCGCTTCTGGCACAGGGTGCCGTCGGTCACCACAGCCGCCAGGAGGGGCAGCGTCAGCACCAGCCAGTTGCCACTGGCCGACATCAGGAAGAGGCCAAGGCAAAGGGAGCCGGAATAGAGAAACAGTCGAATGGGATCGCTCTGGAGCGAAGAGAGAGCAGCCGCCTCTTGAGTTCGACGGGTCAGGGGGATAGCTCGTCTTGTCCCTCGCTCGGCCTTTAGGTAGACCGGCAAGCGGGAGCGCTGCCACCCCACCCCTAGGATGATGATCCCCAATAGCAGCAGGATCCCTTCCAGGGAGCTTTGGGCAACAGCCAGGGATCCCGCTCCAACCGCTTGAGGAACGGTTGCAGGGGAAAGAGAGGTGGAAGCCTGCTGCCCCTGCAGGGCTGAGGCCAACTGCCGTACTCCCGCTAGGGTGCCGCCGTCGAAGTCTCCGGCGCGAAACCTGGGCAGGATTTGCTGGTCGATAATCTGCTGAACCTGGCTGTCGGGGAGGAGGGTGGTCAAGCCTCTGCCTGTCTCAATCTCTATCCGCCGATCTCCTACCGAGACGAGGAACAACACGCCGTTGTTGCGGCCAGCCTTGCCAATGCCCCAGTAGTTGAATAGTTGCGTAGTGAACGCTTTCGGTGTGGCATATCCCTGGGTATTGGGTACCGTAACCACCGCCATCTCGGCACCGGTGCGCTGCTCAAGCTGGGTGATAAGGCGGTTCAGCTCGTTTTCAGTGCTACTGCTGAGGATATTGGCGGTGTCGGAAACCCACCCTCCATACTGACGGCGGGGGTTGGGCACTTGTTCAAGGGTAATGGCCCAAGCGGGCTGCGGCAGTAAGAAAATGCCTAGCAAAACTGCCGCCCAAACTTTTGGCATGGCTTACCTGGCTGAGCGCTGCCTTGGTTTTAGCACAGCTATTGGGGATGGAGAGGGTAGCAGTCTCTTGCTGCTTTGCCTTTGGTGTTTGTCGACACAAAAAATAGCGCTGGGACGAGTCTTGGCTTTCCTCTTTTCGCAGGGGAAAGAGGCTAGAGCTCTAAGCAAGGGAAAATCTTCTTCGGTCTAGCTGCAAAGCCTTCCGGATTTTTCTGCACAACTCTTTTTCAGCAAGAGTCAAGCTATTTCTTGCTCCCTCGATGGTTGATTAGAAACCAGAAACTAAGCCAGCAGTGCGGGCCAGGCTTCTTCTTGCCATTCCACCTCAAAGCACTCCTGGGCCATGCGGAGAAAATGCTCAATCAACTCAGGGATCCCCGGCGCTGTTGGGCAAAGGTCGTACACGCCAATCACTTGCGATCCGGGCAGGTACCGTTCCCACAGCTCGGGATTGGGCCGCAACAGGAGGGATCCCTGTTGCAGGATCCCCCAGGGTTGCCACAGTTGGGCGTTGCCCATCAGCTTTTTGCGCTGCCAGCTTAGATCGGCACGGGTACGGGCGGCAAAGCAACTGATTTTGTTGCGGTAGCCCCGATCCTGGCCACCTTGGCCGCGGACAGAAGCGGGAGCATCCACCTCAATGCCCAGCGCCGCCAGCCCCTCTACCCAAAAACGGCAGCAGAAGTCGTACACCTGGGCTCGCCGCAAATTGGGCAGCCGAGCTTGGAGGTAAGAGAGGGGCAACACCAAGCTGTAGGTCAGCTCTGCTGCATCTTCCGCCGCCTGGTGCAACACCGCCCGTCCTCCGGTGGGCCGGCGCACCATCGGGATCCCTGGCGGCAGATCTGGCCAGGCCTGGTGACGTCCCAGAGAGAGGGTAAGCCGATCCCAGCCGTAAAAGCGCAAACAGGGCCTGGGATCCTGGCGCAGCCGCTGCAAAAGCCAAAAGTCCTGCTCCATCTGCCAGCCGCCAGCGGCCACGCGATAGGGCAGCCAAGAGCCCTGGGATCCCATCAAGCTTTGGGAAACTCAGCCTGGAGCTGCTCATCGTACTCATCGGCCAAGCTGGCCACAAGGGTGATGGCGCGCGAGATCTCGCCAGCGCTGAGCCCTTCCAGAGTGCGGTGGTGGTTTAGCACCACTTGGTTGTTCCAGATGCAAAAACGGGCTTCCAGAGTTTCGCTCCAGTTTTTCTCCAGCAGCTTCTGCATGAGCTTAGCCGGCTCCGCCACCGGCAGAGAGAGCACGGGAGACCACACCAACAGGGTATCTTCGGGGGATTCGCCGCTCAGGTGGACGAACACTTCCACGCTGCCGTAGGTGAATTTCCAGGTGTGGCCCTGCTCGTGGTTCTCGTAGGCGGCATCTTCTTTGAGGCTGGAAACTACTGCTGAGACAACTTCAACGTAGCGAGGGGGCTCTTCCATCAGGCCTGGAAAACCTTCTGGAGAACGGTCGATGAGCGGCTCGCTGTAGACCATGGTCTTTCCCCTACTCCCTGTCTAACCACCTTAACTATACTGCCTAGCCCTCCCACCTACCTGCCATGCTGCCGGATCCGGCTCAGGCCAGAATAGAACTGTTCGCGGTTGGGAAGGTTACCTATGCCCCAGCCTGACGTTCAAGGACGCACCCTCGCTTATGAGGCGGGCGCCAACCTGCGCCAGGTGCTGCTGCAAGCCGGGATCCCGCTCTACAACCCGCCGGCTCCTATCCTCAACTGCCGCGGTCTGGGCACCTGTGCCGTACAAATCGAAGGGGCTGTTTCCCCTATGGGCTGGCGAGAACGGGCCCGCCTGTCTTTGCCACCCCACCAACTCCCGTCCACGGCGGCGGCCCAGGACGGCAACGGGCTGCGCTTGGCCTGTCAGGTGCAGGTGCTGGGAGATCTCAAAGTCACCAAATGGCCAGGCCTGTGGGGACAGCGGATCCCGCCCGCCTCTCAAACCTGAGGATTCTCAAAAACCTAAGGGAAGCCCTATGGAAACTCCATCCCACCCCTCCCAAAAGGCTGTCGGCATTTTGGGGGCCCTGCCGGAAGAAGTGGCCATGCTCACCCAAGCAATGGAGATCAACTCTGTCCATACCCATCTGGGGCGGCAGTTCCATCAGGGATCCCTGGCCGGACAGCCGGTGGTGGTAGTTCAAGGGGGGGTGGGCAAGGTGCGAGCGGCAACTACGGCAGCCCTGTTGGTGGCCCACTTCCCTTTGCGGGGCATTATCTTTACCGGCGTGGCCGGCGCCTTGGCCGATCACCTGCAGATGGGGGATGTGGTGCTGGCCCATGCCGCCATCGAGCACGATTTCGGCACCGGACGGCCCGAAGGCTTTGTCTTGGGGATCGACTTTATCCCTGAGTTGCGCCATCCTCTAGCGGAGGCCGATAGTGCCCTTTACGACCTGATCGTGGCCCAAGGGGAGCGGATCCCTCTTCACCCGCTGCAGGGGCGGCAGCCGGTCATCCACCAAGGCCTGGTGGCCACGGGCGATGTATTTGTGGCCGACGCCAAGCTCCGGCATCAAATTCGCGAGCGCACCGGAGCCCTGGTCGTGGAAATGGAAGGAGCGGCGGTGGTACGGGTGGCGCAAGAAGCTGGGATCCCTTGTCTGCTGGTCCGATCGGTTAGCGACATAGGGAGCGATACCGATTTCCTAACTTTTTTTCAGACAGCGGCTCTCAACTCGGCAGCGGTGGTTCACAGCGTTCTACAGAGCTTGCCTCCCCCTCCTTAGAAAAACGCAGCGCGGCTAGCCGTGGGGAGGAAGCGACGCCTGCCAACAGAGGTCAGATTACTCCCTGTCTGTAAGCTAGCTCCTGCCCCGGCGCGGGCGGCCAAGGTGACATCCTCTCCCGCTAGGCCCTGACGGGCTGTAGACGGGAGCTTCCGAGAATCACTTCCCGGAGTTGCTGCTTCAACGGACTGGTAAACCAGGATCCTCCACAGCCAGAGAGCGGCAGTCCCACCGCCCCCCTATATCCCCCCG
>Ga0308389_1000337_pt1 | contig 35572 bp, 24 predicted proteins | sample Hotspr2Sample148_FD_202362 | JGI IMG/M metagenome (GOLD analysis project Ga0308389, IMG submission 202362) | Hot spring phototrophic mat microbial communities from Mushroom Spring, Yellowstone National Park, Wyoming, United States - 20040719_148 ... | reverse complement strand
CACTCCGTTCACCGTCCACCGCGCCCGCAGCGTTCTGAGCTGGTCGCCGTATTGCAAGGCCGACAAATTCAGGGTGTCCGTATATGTTCCGCTGGACCGTGTCACCGGGCCGGCCAGCCGCCGCGCCTGGTCTCCGGCGGTGAGATAGTCCAGTTCGAACGTCCCGGTGAGCCCGGACGGCCCCAGTTGGGTCTGGATCGCGCCGGAACCCGCATCGGCGCTCAAAATCCTCACCGTCGGCTGCACCTGGATCGAGGCCGCCACCCCGCCTGCGCCTACCAGACCGGCGCAGGAACAGAACAGTCTGGCGTTGCCCGTCACCGTCCACGTCCCCAGCCGCCCGTTGGTCGCCACCGCCAAGCTCGAAGCGAAGCCGGAAGACGCCGCCACATACTGTGTGCCGTCCGGGGCGTACACGGTGGTGCGCGTCTCATAGCTCCCATGGCCGCACGTGCACAGGATGCTCGAGTCCGACGTCGTCGAAACACCGTAGACCATGGACTGGTCCTCGCTCACCGCCGCATCGTTGTAGACGCTCACGTTATAGATCATCTGGCACTGCGCCGCCACCGGCGGCGCCAGCAAGAGAGTCAGCAGGAGTACTCCCGCGAACATGGACGCCATTTGTCCTCCCACGGTTCCCGGCCTCCTTTGTCAATTCCCGGAGCCGTAAATCACGATCTTCGGCTTGACGCGGTTCTGGATATGCCGGTCGAGCCGGTCCACGACCGCCGGGGAAAACGACCGGCGGATCTCGGCAACCGCCGCCGCAATGACCTGTTTTCGCTGCTCGAGAATCGCGGCGATCCTCCGGGATGTTTGCGGATCCTGTGTCGCTCCTGCCGCATCCCGAAGACTCGCCTCCGTTTCATTCAGCCTTAGCTTGAGTCTCCCCAGGATCGTTACAAGAAGCTGCCGTTCGTCGGCCTCCAGATCGAGGGGCAGGAGCAATGCCGCCTGCCGCTTCCGCGCCTCTTCCGGCGCATTTTCCTCCACGGCGACGGCGGTCAAAAAGTGAGCATATGCCAATTAGTCCGGAATCCGGTCCGGCGTTTTCGCGCCGTCGACCAGCACGGGGAGGTCCGGTGCGGAGTGAACGTGTTGCGCCTGGCTGGCGACCGCCACGCCTGACGCCCAAAGCAAAACCACCCACTTCTTGCAAGACTGCTTGAACACGGGACGCCTCCTTGTCTGCCAAACGCATTTCCCGCAATTCAGGAGCGCAACACAGCCCGTGTGACACGCCGGGCAGTCAAAAGCGCCTGAAAGCAGGAACGTGAATTACAGTCGTCCTCCTCGGCGAACTCGGACTGACATGCGGAGCCGACCTCTTCGGCGCCTCCGCCGCCAGACGGCGCCACCTGGCGTTGCCTCTCGAACCGGCGTCTGTCGCCAGCCCGTTGTTTTAGAAAAGAGGCTATTTCAGAAGACAACCGGCCGGTCAGCCGGGGATGCGTTTTTTACGAATTCGGAACAGCCCGTTATATCGCACACATTTGCGGGGGGGACGATTCCGCTTCTGCGATTTGTTCCAGATCCGGAACAAGACGAGCTTTATATCAGCGGTATTTGTCCATCAAGGTGTTGAAATCACGACGCAATTCAAGCACGGTTGCTGCCGTATGGCCGGATATATGCACACGACCGCGCGTGAAACAGCGACGTTTGTTCTCCGGGACATCGGGACGCAATGCGGAGAAGCCCGGCGGAGTGTTTCCGTCAAGAGCGGTCGTCAGCGGGCCACCGCCAGCGCGGGGCGGACGGGAGACGGGAGGTGGGCGGCGACGGCGGCCTGGGCGGCCAGGGCCAGGAGGTTGCGGCGGGGCTCCTGCATGGCGGGTTGGGCGCGGAGGGCGCGGCGGTGGCAATAAACGGCGTCGCGGCGGTTGCCGAGGGCTTCGAGGATGACGCCGAGATCGTTCCAGGCGGCTGCGCCGGAGGAGCCGTGATCCACAGCTTGCCGTAGCCGCAACACCGCATCCAGAACGAGTCCCCTTTGCAGCATTGGGGCGCTTCAAGATGAAGCCGGCCAGCACCAGCAGGGCGGGAAGGACTGGCTTGCGTCATCGGGGCATCCGGGGGAGAGGCACGAGCGGAGAGCCCGAAAAGCCTGAGGCCCCGGCTGGCTTGCGCCCGCGGGGCCCCAAGGTCTGCCTCAGGAGGATCAACGGGAAGGTTAGCCGCGGAGCAGGCTGAGGACGGCCTGCGGGGCGGCGATGGCCTGCGCTAGGGCGGCGACGCCGGCCTGGGTGAGGATCTGTGCTTTGGTCAGGTTGGCCGCTTCGAAGGCGAGGTCGGCATCGCGGATGCGCGATTCGCTGGCGGCGAGGTTGGTCAGCTGGGCAGAGGCGAGGCTGACGGCAAAGTTGAACTGGTTCTGGCCCTTGCCGACGACCGCCTGGGCCTCGCCGAGCTTCTTCACCGCGGCCGCCAGCGCGTTGACGGCGCGCTCGGCAGCCTGCTGGGTGTTGATGGACAGGTTGGCGCCGCGGCTGGAGTCGAGGGTGGTCTCGACCGTGTGGTCGGTGGTGGAGTCCTGCGTGACTGCAGTGCCGCCATTGAGACCAACCGCGGCGGTTCCCCTCTGGACGACGATCTTGAAAGCGCCAGTGCTAGCGAAGGCAATGCGGTTGGAACCGTTGCCGGCTTCGGCCGCGACGATCTTCATGAGGCCGTCCTTGTTGCTCTGGAGCAGGGCGGTGTTGATGGCGTTGGCAGCCGCTTGCGCGTTGGCGGCATTGGATGCAGTGAGCGTGACATCGACCGATTGCAGAGACCCATCGGAGCCGATGGCAGAGACGGTGACGATTTGGCTGTCGGTGCCCGAGACGGCGGTGAAGGAGAAGGAGCGAGCCTCGAGTCCGCCGGCGACCTTGACGTTGTTAGAGGAGCTGAGGCCGAACATGCGCTGCGCAGCCGCGTCGTCGCCAGCCTCGACGGCGAATGCGCTGGAAGGAGAAACGAGGGAGAAGCCCTTGCCGTCCGCGTTGATCTGGGCCCGGATGTTGGCGTTGCGCAGGGCCACCGCGCCCGGGGAGGTACCGCCGGCCGCACCCTCGATGCCCGCATTGATGGCCGCCACGAGGCCCTTCAGGTCCTGCACACCCGTGAGGTTGACGGTGATTGTCTGGTCGTCAAAGCCCACGCCGGACAGGTTGAAGGTCATCGTGGTCGCGCCGCCGATGGCTTCGTACAAATCGCTGTTCGAGTTCGAGGGATCGTACTTTGACATGTCGTAGGTGGCGCTGCTCGACGCCGAATATCCGCTCAGCCCCAGGCTGCGGGCGTCGACGGTGGACTGGCGCAGGTCGACGCTGACGCTGCCGTTGGAGATGATCTCGGCATCGTTGCCGCGGCCGCCGCCGATGAACACGCTCAGGTTCTTGGCGAAATCGCCGCCCTGGTTCAGGCCGATCGCCTGCGCCTGGCGGTTGATCTCCTGGATGACGCTCTGGAACTCGCTGTTGAGCACTTCGCGGTTGCCGTTGAAGGTGCCCGAAGCCGACTGCGTGGCCAGCGTGCGGGCCCGGTCGAGCAGCTTGCTGATGTTGTTGATGCCGCTGTCAATGGTTTGCAGCGTCGCCAGGCCGTCGTTGGCGTTGCGGATGCCCTGCGTCAGCACCGCCTGGTCGCTGCGGAACCCGTTGGCAATGGCCAGGCCGGCCGCGTCATCGCCCGAGCTGACGATGCGCAGGCCCGAGGTGACCCGGCTGATGGTTTTCGACTGGAACTCCTGCGTGACGCGCAGGTACTCCTGCGCCTGCATGGAGGCAATGTTGGTGTTAATCGTAAACGCCACAGTCCTTCTCTCCTTTTTGGGCCGAGGCTTCGGCGGAAGTCCTTCCCGCCGGGACCGCTTCGGATCCACGCTCCGGCTTCACCTTCGCTCATCGGTGCGCAGGCCCGGGAGTTTGAGAAAATTTTCCGCCGCGGCGCGGAGGCGGCGGCGTGCGCGGGGCAGGCTGCGCCGGCTGCGGCGATGCGATATAGTGGCGCGGCATAAGGAGAGATTCCATGCCGCATGCCGCCCTGATCCGCGAATCCCTCGCCGCCGGCGAGGGCATCCTGCGCCTGGCGCCCTGCTGGGTGCCGCGTTCGTTCCTCTTGCCGGGAGGCCGCCTGAAGCTGCACCCCGACGACCTGTATGCCCTCGGCGCCCACCGCGGGGGCATCGACGAACGGTGGTTCTCTTCGACCACGCGCGCCGACAACGGGCCGGGAACGCCGGAAGACGAAGGGCTCAGCTACATCGACTGCAACGGCCGGCGCGTGCTGCTGAAGGAAGCCATCGAAGAGATGGGCGACGAGCTGCTCGGCGCCGATGTGATGCGCGAGCACGGCGGCTTCAACATCCTGTGCAAGTTTTTCGACAACCTCGGCCCCATCCCGCACCACATGCACCAGATGGAGGAGCACGCCGCCAGGGTCGGCCGCAAAGGGAAACCCGAGGCCTACTATTTCCCGCCGCAATACAATTTCCACGGCAACAATTTCCCCTACACGTTCATGGGGCTCGAGCCGGGCACGACGAAAGATGACGTTCGGCAGTGCCTCGAGCGCTGGAACCAGGGCGACAACGGCATCCTCTATCTGTCGCGCGCCTACAAGCTCGAGCCGGGCACGGGCTGGCAGGTGGATGCGGGCGTGCTCCACGCGCCGGGCTCGCTGGTCACCAACGAGCCGCAGGTCAACTCGGACGTGTTCGCCATGTTCCAGTCGATGGTGGAAGGCCGGCCCGTGCCCTGGGACCTGCTCGTCAAGGACGTGCCGCCCGGGCACCATCAGGACCTCGACTACATCCTTTCCATGCTCGACTGGGAGAAGAACGTCGACCCGGAATTCGGCAAGCACAACAAGGTGTTTCCCGTGCCGGTGCGCGACGAGGCGGCAATGGCGGAGGAAGGATACCGGGAGGTGTGGGTCACCTACGGGCGGCCGTGGTACTCGGCCAAGGAGCTTACCGTCATGCCGGGCCGCAGCGTGGTCGTCCGCGACGCGCACGCCTACGGGATGATCCTCACCCAGGGCTACGGCCGGGTGGGCGTGCACGAGGCGGAGACGCCCACGCTGATCCGCTTCGGCCAGATGACGAAGGACGAGTTCTTTGTGACGCGCGCCGCCGCGGAAGCCGGCGTGCGGATCACCAACCGCAGCGACCGCGAGCCGCTGGTGATGCTCAAACATTTCGGCCCGGGCAACCCGGATGCCGCGCACCTGATTCACTGAGAACCGCGGAGGAACGCCATGAAGATCTCCATCGGCAGCTGGGCCTACACGATCGGGCCGTGGGCGGCGCACCCGGTGCCGTTCGACACGGTGCTCGAAAAGCTGAAGGCGCTGCGCTTCGACGGCGTCGAGCTGGGCGCATTCCCGCCGCACCCCAACCCGGGCAATCCGAACGGGCCGGACAGCGAGTGGCCGGGCGCCATGCCGGAGAAACCGCAGCGGGCGGAACTGCGCGCCCGGATGAAAGAAATCGGCCTTGAATTCAGCGGAATTGCGGCCAATTTGTGGGGCGAAAAGCTGATCAATACAGACGACCCGTCGAAATACATCCAGGAATTCCGCCGCAACGCGGAGTTCGCCGCCGACCTCGGCATCCCCGCGGTGCGCGTCGACACGGTGCAGCCGCCGGCCATCCTGCGCGAAATCGACCCGCGCACGGCGATGGAGCGGGTGGTCGCCGCATGGAAGGCCTGCTGCGACATCGCCGCGGATTTCGGCGTCGACGTCGTCTGGGAGTTCGAGCCGGGCTTCGCCTTCAACAAGCCTTCGGAGATCGTCCGCATTCACGACGCCGTGGACAAGCCGAATTTCGGCCTGCTGTACGACACCTGCCACGGGCAGATGACGGGCGTCGTGGGCGCGCGGCAGGAGGGCGAAAAGGAGGTGTTCGCCTCGCAGCTCGAATTCATCCGGATGCTGGACGGGCGCATCCGCCACATCCACCTGATCGACAGCGACAACACCTGCCACAAGGACGCCGCGGGCAACGACGAGACCTCGGCGCACCCGCCCTTCGGCCTCGGCGTGCTCGATTTCGACATGCTGTTCCCCGCCCTGCTCCGGGCGGCGCGGCTGAAGCACGGCTGGGCGACCATCGACCTCTGCTTCTGGCCCGACGCCTGGGAGGCGACGGCGAGCTGCAAACAGCGGGTGGACGAGCTGGTGGCGAGGTACGCGTCATGAAAGAGCTGCGGGTTGCCATGATCGGCTACGGCTTCATGGGCCGGGCCCACACGAATGCATACAAGCGGCTGACGGATTTCTTCCCGGTCGCGCACCGTCCGGTGTTGCACGCAGCCTGCGGGCGCAACGCGGAGAAGGCCCGCGCGTTTGCCGCCTCCTGGGGCTATGCGCGCGTGGAAACGGACTGGCGCAAGGCGGTGGAGGCGCCGGACGTCGACCTGGTGGACATCTGCGCGCCGAACGACATGCACGCGGAAATCGCCATCGCGGCCGCGCGCGCCGGCAAGATGGTGCTGTGCGAAAAGCCGCTGGCGCGCACGCTGGCCGAGGCCGAACAGATGGTCGAGGCCGTGGAGCGCGCAGGCGTGCCGAACATGGTCTGGTACAACTACCGGCGCGTGCCGGCCATCGCGCTGGCGCGGCAGCTGGTGGAGGAAGGACGCATCGGCCGGCCGTTCCACTACCGCACGAATTTCCTCCAGGACTGGACCATTTCGCCCGATGTCCCGCAGGGCGGCCCGGCGCTGTGGCGGCTGGACGCGCAGGCCGCCGGCAGCGGCGTCACCGGGGACCTGCTGGCGCACAACATCGACACGGCGATGTATCTGAACGGCGCCATCACGCGGGTGGTGGCGCGCACGGAGACGTTCGTCAAACAGCGGCTGCACGCGCTCACCGGCAGGATCGAGCCGGTAGGGATCGACGACGCCAGCCTGTTCATCGCCGAGTTCGCCAACGGCTCGCTGGGCCTGTTCGAGGCGACGCGCTACGCGCGCGGGCACAAGGCGCTGAAGACGCTGGAGCTCAATGGCGCCGACGGCTCGCTGCGGTTCAATCTCGAGGAAATGGAGTATCTCGACTACTTCGAGTACGCGGGCGCGCCGGGCCATGTGCGCGGCTGGCGGCGCATCCACGTCACCAACCCCGAACATCCTTACATGAACCGCTACTGGGTGCCCGGCCTCGTGATCGGCTACGAACACACGTTCCTGAACGCGCTGGCCGATTTCGTCCGCGGCCTGGAAACGGGCAACAGGGCGCAGCCGGACTTCCGCAACGCGCTCCAGACGCAAAAAGTCTGCGAGGCGGTGCTCCGCAGCGCGCGCGAGGAGCGCTGGGTGGAAACCGGCGTCGAGCTGTAGCGGGCGCGGCTCAGCGGGCGGCGACGAGCAGCGGCGCGTTTTCCGGCGCCTGCGCCCAGAACAGGATGGCGATGAGGGCCAGCAACGCGGCCAGCGTGATCAGCACCACGCCCGCGAGTTTGAGCCACGCCATGACCTTCGGGTCATGCAACAGGACATGCGCGTGCCTCATGGAACGCCTCCGTTTGCAATATAGACCCGCGCCTCCGCAAGATCAAGAGCCGGCCAGCGGCGCGCGCGCCTGCGCGAACCTCACGCCGCGCGCCTCCAGCTGGTCGAGCAATGCGCGGCAGAGCGATTCGTCGAAACCAAGCGCTTCCGGCGGGTGGACGCCGGGCCGGCGGAAGCGCCCTTCGAGAACCAGCCGCGCGATGGCGGCGGCGGTGAAGCCGGTGGTGCGCGCCATCGACAGCAGCCCGTTGTCGGCGTCGTAGCGGTCCACGAGGTCGAAGGTGATGCGCTCCGCCGCGCCGCCGGCTGTCTCGCCTTCGAACAGGAGCCGCATCACCGTGAGGTCGGCCTCGCCGGGCGCAAAGCGCCAGGCGCGGCGGCAGACGGTTTCGAGCATCGGGCGGACATCCGGGGCGAAGAAGCCGGCCTCGCGCAGCCGCACGATGAACTCGTAGTGCTGCGGGTGGCGCAGCGTTTTCTCCACCAGCGTCGGCGTGTCGGGCAGCGAGGCGAGCAGCGTGCGGATGCCGTCGGTGTGGAAGGCCACGAGCGGGCCGGTTTCAGGGAATTTCAGCGTTTCGGCGCCGGAGAGCGGCTCGAGCGTGACCGCGCGGCCTTCGATGCGGAAGCGGCACGGCCGCGTGTACTCGTCCAGCACGCTTTCGGCGGCGAAGGGGTTCTTGTAATACCACGGCGGCTGCGGGCGCTCGGGCAGCCCGCCCACATAGCAGACGTAGCGGTCCAGCCGGCGGAACAGATGGCGCGCGGCGTGGGCGGCGACCACGTTGGACAGCCCCGGGCAGACGCCCGCATCCACCACCACCGTCGCGCCGCGCGCGGCGGCCAGAGCGTGGAGCGCCGTCGGATCCTCTTCCGTAAACGAGATGTCGACCACGTTGCGGCCCAGCCCGATGAGGCGCTCCAGCAGGCGGAAGCCGACGGCACCAGGCATGGCCGAGAGCACCACCGCGGCGCCTCGCACGGCCTCTTCGAGAACGCCCGGCGAGAGCACATCGGCCTCGACGCGCCGGCAGGGCCAGGCGCGAACCGCCTCCAGCGCCTCGCCGCTGCGGTCGACCACCGTGACGTCGCACTCGCGGCAGAGATCGAAGACCATCGCGCGGCCGATGAGCCCGCAACCGAGAACCGTCACCGGGGGTCGCGCCGTCACGGGGTTCCTCCCGCGGAGAGGCGCAGGGCCGCGAGGCGCGCCCGGATCAGATCGAGCGCCCTGGGGCCGCGGACGTCCAGCTCCTCCTCGCCGGACAGCACGAGGTCGGCGAAAGCGCGCGTCGGGCGGATGAACCGCTCGGCGCCGGGCCTCACCGTGGCTTCGAACTGCTCGAGCACGCTTTCGCGGGTGCGGCCGCGTTCGCGGACGTCGCGGTCGAGCCGCCGGGCGAGGCACAGCTCGTCCGGGGCGTCGACAAACAATTTGACGAAGTATTGTTCCCGGAGCGCGGGCCAGTAGAGCGCGAACAGGCCCTCGACGACCACGAGGCCGCCGGGCACGATGCGCTCGCCGCCGCGGGCGCGCGCATGCGTGGAGAAGTCGTACAGCGGCGCGACGACCGGCTCTCCGCGCCGCAGCGCGGCGACGTCGTGGAGGATGGCCTCGTGGTCGACGGCGCCGGGCTCGTCGAAGTTCGTGCGGGCGCGCTCCTCAAGCGGCAGGTGCGCGAGGTCGATGTAGTAATGGTCCAGGTTGAGCACCGGCGCGGCCAGCCGGCCCGCCAGCCAGCGGGCCAGCTCGGTCTTGCCCGCGCAGGACGGGCCGGCGATCCCGACCAGCAGCGACGGGACGGCGCCGGGCGAGGCAGCCATGGCGTCAGGCCCTCGCAGCGGTTTGCAGGGCCCCGGCCGGCTGCGGCGGCGGCGCGGCCGCCGGCTGCAACTTGACGCTGACCAGCTTCGACACGCCCTGCTCCTGCATGGTGACGCCGTAGAGCAGCTCGGCCGCCTCCATCGTCTTCTTCGCGTGCGTGATGACGATGAACTGCGTCTGCCGGGACATCTCCTTGAGCAGCGCCGCCAGTCGGCCGACATTGGCTTCATCGAGCGGCGCGTCCACCTCGTCGAGCACGCAGAACGGGCTGGGCTGGTACTGGAAGATGGCCATCAGCAGGGCGATGGCGGTGAGCGCCTTCTCGCCGCCGGACAGCAGCAGCACGTTTTGCAGCCGCTTGCCGGGCGGCTGGGCGACGATTTCGATGCCCTGGTCCAGCTCGTCGCCCTCGCCGGTGAGCCGCATCTCGCCCACGCCGCCGCCGAACAGCGTGCGAAACATGTTGCGGAAATTCTCGTTGATCACCGCAAAGGCCTCGCTGAACCGCTTGCGCGATTCGGCGTCGATTTCCTTGATGGTCTTTTCGGTGTCGCGGATCGAATCGAGCAGATCCTGCCGTTGCGTGTTCAGGAATTCGTAGCGCTGCTGCGCCCCCTGGTACTCGCTGAGCGTCTCCGGGTTGACGGGCCCGAGCGCCTCGATGCGGCGGCGCAGGTCCTCGGCCTTCTCCTCCGCTTCGGCCACGGCAAGCTCGTCGAGCTCCGGCGCCTCCGCCGGTGCCGATTCCATCCCGGGCGCCCCGGCTGCGGCTTCGGATGCGTCCGCATCCCCGGCGGCGGCAGGCCGCGGCTGCGCCAGCCTGTGCGCCGCCTCGGCGACAGGCACGCCGAGCTCCTTGCGGCAGTTCTCGTCGAGATGCTTCAGGTCCGACTGCCGGCGGACCAGTTCCAGCTCAATCTGCGCGCGCCGCTCCTGGGCTTCCGCCAATTGCTGCCGGGCCGCCTTGACGCGCTCTTCCGCCTCGGCCAGCGCCGTCCGCTGCGCCGCTTCCTTTTCGGCCAGCGTGGCGGTTTCCAGGTCGAGCTGCTCGAGCGCGGCCGCGGCCTGCGCGGCGCGCTCCTCGAGGGCGAGGTTCAGCTCGAGCAGCTGGTTGCGCTTCAGGGCGAGCCGCTCCAGCTCGGCGGCGAGATTGCGGCGGCGCGCGGCCGTGTCCTGCATTTCGCGCTCCAGCCGTTCGAGCGCCTGCCCGACGCCGCGGCGGCGCTCCTCGCACGCGGCCAGCTCGACGCGCAGCACGGAGTGTTCCTCGCCGATCGAGTCCAGCTGCCGCTTGAGCTGCTCCAGCTCGGCGCGCGCGGCCTCGAGCTGTTGCTCCAGCCCGGCCCGCTCTTCTTCCTTCTGCGCGGCCAGGGCGGCCTTGGCCTCGCGCTCGGCCGCGGCGCGTTCGGCCTCGCGCCCGAGCCGCTCCAGCTCGACGCCGGCCAGCGACAGCCGCTGTTCGGCGCGCTGCGCTTCCTCGTTCAGCTTGCGCATCTCCTGGTCGAGCAGCAGCGTTTCCTTTTCCTGCTTCTGCTGCTGCGCGCGCAGCTGGTCCAGCGCCTCCGACAAGGCCTGGATGTCGCGCTCAAGCCGCTCCAGCTCCTGCTGCGCCGCGGCCAGCTCCGCGTGCCGCTGCTCGAACAGCGCCGTGATCTCGCGCAATTCCCGCTTCAGGGCCAGCGGCCCCGAGCCGGTGCGCCGGCCGCCGGTGACCGCCTGGCCGTGGTAGCAGACGCCGTCCGGCAGGAGGAAGAACAGATCCGGGTAGACGGCGGCGAGCCGCTGCGCCGCCTCGCGGGACTCGGCCAGGAAGCAGCGCGCCAGCCGCGGCAGCAGCGCCGCCGGGGCGTTGGTCAGCCCGTTGGTGAAGCGGATGCCCTCGCTGAGCCGGCCAACGATCCCGGTTTCGGGGCCGATGGCCGGCTCGGGGACGGGGGAGGACACGGCAGGGGCGCTGCCGTGCAAATTCGGCTCCACGAGAAAAGTGGCGCGGCCGTCCAGGTCGGCGCGCAAAAGATCAATGCCTTTTCGCGCGTCTTCCCAGGATTTGACGACCACATATTCCAGCTCTTCGTGGAGAAATTCCTCGGCGGCTTTCTCGAATTCCGGGTGGGTCAGTTCGACGAAATCGGCAAGCACGCCCGCCGGGGCGAAGCCGTTGGCCTCGCCGCGCTGCGCCGCCTGGAACAGCCGTTTCACCGCCTCGGCCGTGTAGGCGCGGTGCGACAGGATCTGGCCGAGCGAGTCGCGCCGGGCGCGCAGCGAGCTGGCCTCGTGCCGCAGCGCCTCCAGGCGCTTGCGGGTTTCGGCCGCCGCGGCACGCCTCTCCTGCAACTCGCGCTCGGTGCGGGCGCGGCGGTCCTGCGTGGACTCCAGCTCGAGCTGGCGGTCGGCGAGCTGTCTCGACAGCTCGTCACGCGCGGCGCGGACCCGCGACAGATCCGCCTGCGCGGCCTCGGCATCCTTGCGGACGCGCGCCCGGTCGCGCTCGATCGCCGACAGGAACGATTCGATCTGCGCCAGCTGGTTGCGCAGCGAGGCCGCCTCGCCGAGCAGCGCCACCACGCGGCGGCGCATCTCCTCGAGCGCGCGCTCCTTCTGCGACAGATCGCGCTGCAAGGCGTCGCGCTCCTGCTGCTTGGCCGCCAGGCGGGAGCGGGCCTCGGCGGCGGCCGCCTCCAGCTCTTTCAGCTGCCCGGCCAGATGCGCGCGCTCCTGTTCCTGACGTTGGGCGCGGGCGGCCAGCTGCTCGGTCTCCTGCTCGCCCTGCTGAAGCCGCTGCTCGATGGAGGCGGCCTCGCGGGCCTGGGAGGCGATCTGGCCCTGAATCCGCTCGGCTTCCAGCCGGGTTTCGGCGGCGCGCTTGCGCGCCTCCGTCAGGGCGGCCTCCAGGCGGTAGAACTCCTCGCGCGCCGCCGCCACCGCCCTGTCCTCTTGCTCGACGCGCGCTTGCAGCTCTGCATATTGCGCGCCGGCGGCTTCCAGCTCGGCGGCAATGCGCGCCGCCTCGCGCTCGAGCAACAGGTACCGGCCCGCCAGAGCCACCCGCAAGTGCCGGTCCAGCTCCGCCTTCAGCTCCTCGTAACGGCGCGCCTTGCCCGCCTGGCGCTTCAGCGAGTTCACCTGGCGGGAGACTTCCTCAAGGATGTCAAAGACGCGCGTGAGGTTCTGCTTGGCGCCTTCCAGCTTGGCCTCGGCCAGCCGCCGCTTGTTCTTGAACTTCGAAATTCCGCAGGCTTCCTCGATGACGCCGCGGCGGTCCAGCGGCTTGGAGGAAAGGATCTGGCCGATGCGGCCCTGCTCGATGATCGCGTAGGACTCCGGCCCCAGCCCGGTGCCCATGAAGAGTTCCTGGATGTCGCGGAGCCGGGCGATGCGCCCGTTGATGAGATATTCGCTCTCGCCGGAGCGGAACAGTCTCCGCGTGACGGTGATCTCCTGGGCTTTTTCGGGCAGCGCCGCCGCCGGCTCGAGCGTCACCGTAGCCGGGGCGGCCTCGGCCGCGCCGGCCGCGCCTTCGCCAGAGCCGCCGTGCCCGTTGGCGCCGTTTCCGTTGGAACCGTTGGATTTCGGCTCGGCAGCGGCAGGCCGCGCCGAAGGTTTCTGTCCGGGCGCCTGCACCTGCCCGGTGGGGTCGACCAATACCATGGTGACCTGCGCCATGCCGAGCGGCTTGCGGTCGCGGGTGCCGGCGAAGATGACATCTTCCATGCGCGAGCCGCGCAGCGACTTGGCCGACTGCTCGCCGAGAACCCAGCTGATGGCATCGCTCAGGTTGGACTTGCCGCACCCGTTGGGCCCGACGATGGCGGCGATGCCCCGGCCCGGAAAACGCATCTCGGTCCGGTCCGGGAACGACTTGAAGCCCTGAAGTTCAACGCGTTTCAGGATCAGCAAAGGCGGAACCTCGCATCAGCAGGCATGCTGCTGTTTTTTGACGCGTGCATATACGGCACGGCCACTCGGGGGGGCAAGTTACTTCCGAGCATACACCGAATAGCGTGGCGATGCAAGATGCACGGTCGAACATTTTGAAGGCCCCGGGCTTGGACCCCTATATCTAGTAGGTTGCCTGCCGCCAAGGCCCCCTACGGATCCGCAGCCGGTGCGGGGAATCAGCCGGGCGGCGGCGCCCCGCCGAGGCTTGCGATGGCGGCCATGACGTCCTGCCCGGCAGGAACCGCCGCTCCGAAGCGGACGACGAGGCGCGCGTCGCGCTCGCTGATCCAGGCCGGAACCACCGGCCGGCCAATGCGGCGCAGCAGTCGGTCCACGCCGGGCAAGGCCGGCCCGAGCCGCCCCGCCACGCCGGCCACCCCTTCGGGAAAGATGCCGATGGGGCAGCCGATTTCAGGCAATTCACGCAGCAGCCGGCGCAGCGAGCGGGCGGTGAAAGCCGGGTTGGCGCCGTGGAAGCTGACCGGATAGCACCAGAGCGCATGGGCCACGCGCGGCAAAAGCAGATCGCCGGGCGAGGGGAACGAGAACGGCCCGAGGCGCCATGGCGGCCAGTTGGCGGTCACCAGCCAGCGCACCGGCGGATCGAGCGGCCCGTAACGGCGCACGACGGCCTGCGTGAGGACGCTCGCCGGGTGGAGGATCCAGAGACCCTTGCGCTGGTAATGATTGGAGGCGAGGACGAAGCGCGGGTCATCGGGCAGTTGCTCCAGCCCTTCCATCACTGGCGGCGGCTGCATCCGCGCCACCACCCGGGCGGTGAAATCGGCCAAATCGCGCCGGGTGCCGCGGCGGATGTAGCCGGTGAGGCCGAAGACGAGGTCCCACGGCACGGGGTATGCGACCGGCTCAGACACGGCGGCCCTTCCAGATCGCCCCCCGGCCGGTCAGCGAGGCGAACATCGCCGAGGTCACGATTCCCTGAAACAGATAGATGGCCAGCGGCGCCCAGAGGGCTCGCCGCCAGCTTCCATACCACGGGCGCCAGGCGGCGGCGGGCACGGCGGCAAACAGCGCGGCCGCGAGCCACTGTCGCGCAAGCAGCAGCAGCGCGAGCACAGGCAGCCACGAGGTCATCACGATGGAAGCCGCCACCACGGCAGCACCAGTGCGCGGGTTGTGGGACAGCACGCGGAAGGAGTTCTTCCGGAACCCGCGCCACAACGCCAGGAACGAATCGTACATGCGGACGGAAGCGAGGTTCTCGGCGCGGCAGACGGCCAACGGCAACCCGCTGCGCTTCCAATGGGCGGCCAGGGCGACGTCTTCGGTCACCGAGCCGGCCACCGCCGCGTGGCCGCCCGTCCGCAGGTAGGCTTCGCGGCGGACGAGGATGCACTGGCCGTTGGCGAGCGCGTCGGGGGCGCGCGGGTCGTTGATGCGGGCCGCGTTGACTCCGGCAAAGTAGAGTCCGAGACCGTAGGCGACCAGCGCCGCTTCAAACCACCGGAGGCAGACCTGGCGCGGGAACACGGTCACCGCATCCAGCCCGCGGCCCTCGGCCCAGGCCACAAGGGCAGCGACAAAGCCCCGCTCGTACCAGGTGTCGGCATCGACAAAAAGCAGCCAATCTGTTTCGGCCTGTTGCGCGCCCGTCCAGCAGGCGTGCGGCTTGCCGAGCCAGCCCGCCGCCAGCGGAGGGGCGGGGATCACCGCCGCGCCCGCGGCGCGGGCCTCTTCGGCCGTGCGGTCCGACGAGTGGTCATCCACGACGAGCACCCGGACCGCCTGGCCCGAGAGACTGCGCACGCAGCGCGCGATGACGGCTTCTTCATTGCGCGCGGGGACGATGGCCGTGACGCGCCCGGAGGTCTCCGGCGCGCCAGGCGCGGGGCCCACTTCGGGCAACGCCATGTACTGCGCGTGCGAACGCCGGGCCAGCCAGATCATCAGCACCGCCAGCAGGGCCGCCGCGGCCGGGATGGCGGGAACCATCGCTGCGGGGATGCCGGTCACGAGACTCTTTTTATCGTAGGGCCGGCGACACCGTCGGGGAAAAGCGGCTTTTCTTTCTCCGCCTGCCATCGGCCCTCGCCATCCTGGGCGCGGGCCTGGACGAACTCGGCCCGCGGCGCAACGAGTTCCGCCTTCCACCGGGTCCAGGTGTGGCGGGACATGGGCGTCTCCAGTTGCGCTTCCACCCAGGGGCCGCCATCGGCGCGGACCTCCACGCGGCGCACGCCGCGGATGCCGGCGTAGGCCACGCCGCCGACGCGCAGGCGGTCCCCCTCGCGCCGCACACGGTCGATGAAGGCGCCCGTGTGAACCACGGGTTCTTTCGTATAGCCCATCTTCGGCCACGTGCCGTAATAGGGTTTGGTCACCAGCCGGATTTCGTTCAGCCACTTCACGCTCTTGAAGCCGTAATATTTGGGCGCGACCAAGCGGAACGGGAAGCCGTGCACCCGGTCCAGCGTCTTGCCGTTCATGCCGAGGGCCAGCAGCACATCATCGGAGAAGGCGTAATCAGGCGTCAGGGAATCGTCATGGCCGTCGACGCCAAGGAAGGCCACCTCCACGACGGCGGACGGCACGCGGGAAGGATCCACGAGCTGGCGCAGCGAAATGCCGCTCCACTCGGCCGTTCCCATCAGATTCGACTTGAGCGTGTTGGACACGCAGCGCATGGTGGTGACGCGCTGCGTGCGCGGCAAAGACAGGATCTCGCTGTAGGAGAGCGTCCGCAGCGGCCGGCCGTCGAGCGTGATGCGGAGCCGCCATTGGCGAGGGTCAATCGATGGATCCACCGTGTTCTTGCTCATCCCGTAGAACGCCTCGACGGGCGTAATGAAAGGCCGCACGAGGCCTTCGCCGAAGGTATCGGGAGGGGGCTCAAAACGGTAGAGGAGCTGCGGCTCGGCGGCGCGCGCCGCCATGGCGCGGTTGCGCAGGAAGCTCTCGCCCGCCACGAGGGCCGTGCCGGAGGCCATCAGGAGCGGCGTCAAAACGTCGCGCCGGCTCACGGGGGCCGCGCCGGCAACTTGCGGTGCGGACTCAGGCGCGGCGCCAGCCGGACTCTTGCGGCGCGCCAGAAAGATCTCGAGCAGGAGCACGGCGAGGAAAGATGCCGCTCCGATAGCGGCCAGCCCGCCGGTGGCGGCCAGCGGCTTGGCCCATTCGCCGAGGGCCGTCAGCAGAAACACGGCATAGTCGTTGGGGGTGCGCGCCATGATCCATTCCGCGATCCGGTCGGTGGCGAGCGGGACGCCGGCGGCGAGGAACAGCAGATAGTTCAGCGCGCAGAAAACAAGCGCGGCCGCGCTGGAACGGCGGAGAGTGCGTTGGAGCATACTGCCTTTGCGGTGATCCAGTACTTTTCCCGGCGCGGGACCACAGCGCGCCGGCTGAAGACGTCGTAGCCGGAAGCCTCGATGCGGTCGAGGATCCTGGCATAAATGCGGGCCGCCAGATCGACGGCGAAGCGCCCGCGGAAATGAAGATACGGAAGGCCCGAGCGCCCCGATTCGTAAAACGACCTCGCACGCGCGATCTGAAAATCCATGAGGCGGCGGAACGCCTCCGTGCGGCGGCCGGCGGCGAGATCCTCTTCGCCGACGCCGAACCGCGCCAGCTCATCCTGGGGAAGATACAGGCGGCCGCGGCGCAGGTCCTCGCCGACGTCGCGGAGAATGTTGGTGAGCTGCATGGCGATGCCCAGATCGATGGCCTGCCGGCGCGGGTCGCCATCGAAACCCGTCACATGCATCATCATCAGCCCCACGGTGGAGGCCACGCGGTAGCAGTACAGGCGGAGCTCTTCGAACGTTTCATACCGGCGGCGCACGAGATCCATCTCCACGCCGTCGATGAGCTCGAATGCATAGCGCGGGGGGATCGAGAAGCGGCGCACGGTGGCGGCGAAGCCGTCGAGCACTTCATCGCCGGCGCCGCGCCCGTCCAGCGCCTGCCGGAGACGCAGCCGCCATTGGTCCAGGTCGGGCGGCGCATCGGCCTCGTCCACCATGTCGTCGGTCGTGCGGCAGAACCAGTAGACCGACCAGGCGGCCTCGGCCACGTCGCGCGGGAAAAACCGGGTGGCGAAGTAGAACGATTTCGAGCCGCGCGCCGTGGCTAGACGGGCACGTTCGCGCATACGAGCTTCTCCGCGATCTTGGCCGAGCTGAGCACGCCGGGCACGCCGGCGCCCGGGTGCGTGCCGGCGCCGACGAAATACAGGTTCGGGATATCCTCGCTCTGGTTGTGCGGGCGGAACCACGCCGACTGGGTGAACACCGGCTCGAAGCTGAAGCCGGCTCCGGCGTAGGAGTTCAGCGTGGTTTCGAAATCTAGCGGGGTCAGGGTGCGAATGGTGGCGAGGTTGCCGAGCAGCCCCGGCATGTAGCGGCGGTCGAGGAACTCGAGCACGCGGCGCGTGAACGGCTCGTTCTCGCGCGACCAGTCAATGCCGGAGAGCTGGTTGGGCACCGGGACGAGCGCGTAGAAGCAGTCGCAGCCCGGCGGGGCCATCGAGGGGTCCGTGGCCGTCGGGCGGTGCAGGTAGAGAGAGAACTCGTCGCTCAAACGTTTCTTGTTGAAAATGTCGTCGAGCAATTCCCGGTAGTGCGGGCTGAGGATGATCGTGTGATGGCGCAGTTCGGGGTAGAGCTTTCGCGTGCCGAAATAGACCACCCACAGGCCCATCGAATAGCGCATCCGCCGGAGCTTGCGGTCGGTGTACTTGCGGCGGTGTTCGGGCGCGATCATCTTCATGTAGGTGTTGGCGACGTCGGCATTGGAGACGACGGCGTCGCAGGGGAAGACGCGCCCGTCGGCGGCTGCCACGCGGCGGGCCAGCCCGTTTTCGACCTCGATGCGGGCAACGGGAGTGGAAAGATGAACGCGGCCGCCCAGCTCCTCAAACAGGCGGCCGAGAGCCGAGACCAGCGCGCCGGTTCCACCCATCACGTAATGCACGCCCCACTGCCGCTCCAGGTAGTGGATCAGCGCGTAGATCGAGGTCGTCTGGAAGGGATTGCCGCCCACCAGCAGGGGGTGGAAGCTGAACACGCGGCGCAGCAGCGGGTCTTTCACGAACTGCGACACAAACTGGTAGACGGTCTTGTAGGACTCGAGCCGCACCAGATCGGGCGCGATCGAGATCATGTCGGTGAAGCGGAGGAAGGGCTTGTCGGCCAGCTCGACGAACCCTTTCTGGAAGATGGCCCTGGCGCGGCGGATCATCTCCCGGTAGCCCTCCAGATCGCCTGGAGAGAAGGCAGCCACGCGGCGCTCCGTCTCCGCCTCGTCGCCGTTGTACTCGAACCAGCGGCCGTCGTGGAACTCGATGCGGTAGAAGGGGTCCACAGGAACAATCCGGCAATAGTCTTCCGTCTTGCGGCCGGCGGCCTGGAAGATTTCGTCGAACAGAAAGGGAGCGGTGATGACGGTCGGGCCGCCGTCGAAGGTGAAGCCGTCCTGGCGGTAGACATAGGCGCGGCCGCCGAGCTGGTCGCGCGCCTCCACCAGGTCCACCTGATAGCCGCGCGCCTGCAAACGGACGGCCGCGGCCAGGCCGCCAAAGCCGCTGCCGATGACGACGATTGGCCGCGTGCGGCTCCGCGGGGAGAACGTGGATGACAGCGCGTGAGCGTTACTGGCAACGGGCACGGAGCACCTCCACCATTTCGAGCAATTCCGTGGCAGCCGGCCCCAGAGGGGCCAAAACCTGTTCGGCGCGCCGCAGTCTCGCTTCGACCGCTTCGCGGTCGGAGACCTCGCCGTCCAGGTAGTCGTCCACCAGCTGGAAGGCCCGGCCGAATTCTCGCCCGAACTGCCGCAGCGTCCGGGCGAGGGGGGATTCGGGATCGGTAAACAGCAGGCCGGCCTGCGCGGCGAGGTCGAACAGGGGCACGGTTTTCAGCTCGTTCATGCAATCGCGGAGCTGGGCGCGCTCGCAGGGCTTGGCGCGAAGGTCGAGATCCTGGCCCTCGCAAAGGCCGCAGACGTCAAGAGCGCGCAGCAACTGGCTTTGGAAGCGGATCAGCGACGGCAGCAGGGCCGGCGGGCAGGGCTGCTCGACGATGCAACGGGCGGCCAGGGCGACAAGGCCGAAAGCGGCCAGCAGCGCGGTGGACTCGCCGAAGGCGACGTGCGCCGCGGGCCGGTTGCGGCGCTCCGGGGAGTTGTCCATGCAGGGCAGGTCGTCGACGATGAGCGAGGCGCAGTGGAGGATCTCGACGGCGGCCGCGGCTCGCAGGGCGAGGGCATTGTCGTGGCCGCAGAGGCGCCCCACGCGCAGGGCCAGCACGGGCCGGAAGCGCTGCCCCTGGCCAAGAACGGCGTAGCGCATTGCCTGGCGAAAGGGCGTGGGCGCGGGATCCCCCAGCAGGGACTCCAGATGTCTCTCCACCAGCTCGCGGTCCTCGGCGAAGCGGACGGCCGGCGAGCGCGAGGGGGAGGAATGAGCCAAGGCGGGTAACATCAAGTGAGTAGATGGCAGCGAGGAGCAAGCCGCTGCAAAAATGGCGCGCCCTTGTGGGAGACTTCGCGCAGGGGTGCTAAACATCACCCACGGGAGTCTGAAATCGGGCGGCTTCGCCCTGCCTGGATGAATTTGCCAACTTGTTGCATACAAATGGGTTGACTTCCGTTCTCCGTTGCGATAGGTTTGGCGTGGTACCTGCAAAGGGACGTCTGAGCCGTGTGTCGGCTCAGAGGTTCAGGACTTGCGGAAGCATGGAATTCATGTTCGCACGTGGAAGGAGTGCACTATGCGTTCAATGAGACGCTCAGGTGGTTGGATGAAATGGACGCTGGCGGCGCTGTTGTTGATAACTTCAACAGTGTTGGTCAGCTCCACACAGTCTCCGTTCACTCAGCGGGACAAGGCATTTTATGCCGACGAAGCCACGATCAACTTCGTCCGGCCCGGACTGGTCTTCAAGATTCTTGGTCATGAGATCGCTTCAGACGGAACAGTGAAGGTCCGATTCCGGATTACGGATCCGAAGGGAGTTCCCCTGGAGCGGGAGGGCATCAACACGCCGGGGCCGGTGTCGACCAGTTTTATCCTGGCCTACCTGCCCAATGACGGGGACCACTGGAGAGCTTATACCACGAGGTTGAAAACGAGCACGTGGCCGCCGACGGCCGGGCGGCAGGCTCGACAGGCCTCGGCTGACACGGGCGGCTCCTACCAGAAGGTGGCCGATGGCGAATACATCTACACGTTCGGGACGAAGCTGCCGGCGAACTACGACAAGACGGCGACACACGCGATTTCGCTCTATGGCAACCGGAACCTGAGCGAATTCGAGCTGGGCGTGAATTACGCCACGGACAACTATTACTTTGTTCCGGATGGCTCCGCGGTGAAGCGCGTGCGGCAGGTCATCACGACCGATTCCTGCAACAAGTGCCATGAGGATTTGCGGTTCCACGGCGGCTCGCGCAAGGGGATGGACAATTGCATCCTGTGTCATACGCCGGCTTATACGATCGGCAACCTCGCCGTCCAGAACACCAACCCGGAGACGGGCAACACGATCGACATGACCGTCATGATCCACAAGATCCACATGGGGGCCAACCTGCCGAGCGTGCAGGCGGGCAAGCCGTATCAGTTCGTGGGTTTTGGCAACGCGCTCTATGATTACTCGAAGGTGGGCATGCCCTCCGGGGCCAGCAATTGCCAGTGGTGCCACGAGGAGCGCAACCAGAAGGCAACCCACAAGAACGCCTGGTTGACCAACCCGACGCGGGATGCCTGCGGAAGCTGCCATGACAACGTGAACTTCGCCACCGGCGAGGGGCACCTGGGCATCATCCAGATCTCCGACAGGCAGTGCAAGAACTGCCATATCCCGCAGGGCGAGCTGGACTTTGACGCCTCCATCATGGGCGCCCATGTGGTGGAGCAGAAGTCGATGCTGGTTCGCGGCGCGGTGGCGAAGATCGAAAAGATCGAAAACGCCGCCCCGGGCAAGAAGCCGGTGATCACGTTCTCGCTGAAGGACCGCGCCGGCAACCCGATGGCGATCACCGACCTGATCCCGGGCGCCGGACGCGGCAGGCTGGCGTTCACGCTGGCTCCGCTCAACGTCGACTACGGGCTGAACTTCGGCACCGCGACGACGAAGGGCTATGTGACTGAAACGGTCGCGGTGAACAGCGTCACCGGCTCGCCGGGTCTGTATACCTACACGATGGCCACGGCCATCCCCGCCGATGCCAAAGGCACGTGGACGATCGCGCTCGAGGGCCGCACGGACGAGAAAGTGCTCGAAGGCACGCTGAAAGAGCGGGTGATCGAGGTCAACATCCCGAACGACGTGAAGTACGTTTCGGTGGATGGCAGCGAGGTGGCGGCGCGCCGGGTGGTCACGACCACGGCTACCTGCGAGACCTGCCATGCGCGGCTCTCCTTCCACGGGGAGAACCGCAACGAGATTAACAACTGCGTCATCTGCCACAACCCGTCGATGACGGATGCGGCCCGCCGTCCGGCAGCCCAGGCGCCGCCGGAGTCGATCAACATGGCGACGATGATCCACCGCATCCACACCGGCAAGGACCAGCCTCGCGATTACACCATTTACGGTTTCGGCAACATTCCGCACAACTATAACCACGTGGCCATGCCGGCGCCGGCCTCGGCCGCCAGCTGCAACCTCTGCCACGTGAACAACAGCCACCGCGAGGCCAAGGGCGTTCTTGCCACTGTGGATCCCCGCGGCTGGTTGAACCCGATGCAGCCGACCGCGGCGTCTTGCCTCGGCTGCCACGCCAGCCAGGAGGCCGCCTCGCACGCGCTGGCCCATACGACCACGCTCGGCGAGAGCTGCGGCGTCTGCCACGGGCCTGGCAAGACTTACTCCGTGGACAAGGTGCACGCCCGATAAGGGATCAGATCCCGCCGGGGGCGGTCATTCCACGATGGCCGCCCCGCATATTCATCCCGGGGAGTTCTCATGAAAGCCTGTCATGTGCCGCTGATGGCCGCCCTCGCATGGGCGGGATGGCTGGCGGCAGCCCCAAGCGGCCAGGAGCCGGCGAAGAAAGACCAGGCTCGGGCCGCCGCTCCAGCCAAGGAATACGTCGGCTCGGACACCTGTGCCGGCTGCCACGACGAGATTCACACGAATTTCAGGAAAAACGCGCACATCCTGCTTGAGACCAACAAGCGCCGCGGCTGGGAGGGCAAGGCCTGCGAGTCCTGCCACGGGCCGGGTTCGGTGCACGCCGAGACAACCTCGGCCGATGACATCCTCTCGCCCAAGAAGATGACCCCGGCGGCCATCGACCAGATGTGCCTCGCCTGCCACAAGAACCAGCAGACGCAGGTCGGCCGCATCCAGAGCGGCCACGCCCGCAACAGCGTGGCGTGCACTTCCTGCCACAATGTGCACAAGACCGGCGAGGAGGCCAGCGCGCGGCAGTTCCGCCGGCCGGCGGGCGTCAACAGGAACTGCCAGGGCTGCCACATGGACGTCTGGGCCAGCTTCCAGAAGCCGCACCGGCACCCGCTGCCGGAAGGCGCCATGTCCTGCACCGGCTGCCATAATCCCCACGCCAGCTTTCTCAACCGCAACATGCGCCTGACGAGCGGGCAGCAGCCGGGCTGCTTCCAGTGCCACTCGAACAAGCGCGGCCCGTTCGTCTTCGAGCATGCGCCGGTGCGGAACGAGCCGTGCACCATCTGCCACGAGCCGCACGGCTCTGCCAATCCGCGGATGATGATCCGGCACGAGGTGGCCAACCTTTGCCTGGAATGCCACTCCAACATCCAGTCGCCGCCGCGGGCGACCACGGCAGGCGGCGTCGCCATTGCGACGCACGACCTGCGGCAGCCCCGCTGGCGCAACTGCACGGCGTGCCACCAGAAAGTGCACGGATCGAATGTGAATGGAGCGTTGCTGCGATGAGACTCCTGCTGGCGATCGCCCTTCCGCTCGCGCTTCTGGCGGAGGGTGCGCCCATACGGAAGGAAGCGCAACGGCAGCCGGCCGCCACCACGGCGAAGAAGAAGCTGCGCAAGATCCGCAGCACGGCGAAGCATCTCGCCTCCGCCCCCGCGCCCGTCGCAACGGACAAGACCGCCCCTGCGGCGCCCGCAGCGGCCGACGCCACCGAAGCGCGGCAGCAACCCGCGCCCGGGGCGGGCTCCGGCGGTGCAGGCGCGGGGAAGAAATGGGAGGTCAACCCCGAGCCGACCGGCACGGAAAGCGTCTTCGGCGGACACGTGGACATCGGCGCCCGCTGGGTCACCCGCGCCGGCGACTTCAACACCTACCGCAGCCTCGTCAACCTCAGCCAGGGCGCGCGCATGACCAACGCCCAGCTGCGTCTGGAGCCCGCGGACTCGAAGCTGCTTGACAGCGGGCTGCTGACCCTGACCGCCTGGGGCGGCGACCCGTACAACACGGCGCGGCTCGACATGGTCAAGCGCGGCGTCTGGCGCCTCAACAGCACCTACTCGAACATCGCGATGTTCAACGCGCTGCCCTCGTTCGCCAACATCGGCACGCCCGGCTCGCCGCTGTTTTTCAACCAGCGGACGATGGACACGCGCATCCGCAACTACGACAACGAGCTCACCCTGTTCCCCGGCACGCGCATCATGCCCTACGTCGGCTTCAGCCGCAACACGAATTTCGGAACGGGCATCACGCCGCTGGTGCTGGAACTGAACGAGTACCCGCTGCGCAACGTGATTGACTGGAGCCTTTACGAGGTGCGCGGAGGAATCCGCGTCGAATTCGACCGCTTCCACGCCACTGTGGAGCAGGGCGGCCGGCGGTTCCGCGACGACCAGTTCGTTTATTCCACGGAAACACTGCCCGGCAACCGTTCGACTCCTTACCTGGGACAGATCCTCTCCCTTACCAAAGGAAACCAGCTCTACCGCATCCGAGGCGAAGCCGAGCACACGCGGGCGCTGGTGACCACGTCCCCCTTCCACTGGCTGGATCTGTCAGGCAGCTTTATCCGGAGCCGCCCGAAGACCTACTCGGAGCTGAATCAGCTCATCCGCGGCAACGTCGTTGATCCGAACAATCCGCTGCTGCTGCTTGCCGGCACGACGGACTACTTCTTCGGCAACGCGACCATGCCGCACATTTCCGGCAGCGCGGCGGCGGAAGCGAGGCTCGGCCCGCGCATCCGCATCCGGGAAAGCTGGGAGACCGACCGCTTCCACACCACCGGCATCAACACCCTGCGGTCGCTCCAGTTCTTCACGCCCACCTCTTCCTCGACCCTGGTTCTGACCGGCGGCGAGCGTCTGGAAGTATCGCGCCACCGCCAGCAGATCGAAGCCATCTGGGATGTTTCCAAGCAGCTCACGATCCGCGGCGGCCACCGCTACGAGTGGGGCCGCTCGCTGATGAAGGCGAGCACCTACTCCCAGGGAGCGCCCTACGACCGGCTGGAAATGGAGCGGCAGGGCGGCGTGTTCGGCTTTGTGCTGCGCCCGGTGCAAAGGGTAAGCCTGACGGGCGATCTCGAATTCATCGACGGCATCAAGACCTACTACCGCACCGGCCTGTACGACCACACGCGGCTCCGCTTCCAGACCCGGTTCCAGCTGCCGAAGAGCCTGTTCTTCAACGCCAATTACAGTCGGCTCACCAACGAAAACCCCAACCCTGACGTCCGCTACTGGTACGAGGCCGATGCCATCACGGGCAGCCTGCAATGGCTGCCGGGCGGCGGGAAGAACGCCGCCATCATCGCCGAATACCAGCGGTCGAAGGTCCGGAGCGACATCAATTTCCTCTACCCGCTGGGCCTGTTCCCGGTAGCGAGCAACTACCGCGACTACGCCCATACCGGCACGATGCTCATCGACCTGCGCCTGCCGCTGGCGAGGAATTACAGCGGCCGCCTCAGCGCGGGCGGGTCCTTTGTCACCACTTCGGGCGTGCGCCCTACGGATTACTACCAGCCGCAGGGGCGGCTGGTGCTGCCGGTCACCCCGAAGATGGAATTCTTCTCCGAGTACCGGTATTTCGGGCTCAGCCAGACCATCTATGTGTTCGAGGGCTTTCGCACCCATATGTACATGGGCGGCGTGAGGCTTCTGATGTGATTGTCCGGCTGTTTTTCAACCGTAACGCAGGGGCAGGCTCCGGCCTGCCCCTTGTCTTTTGTCCCGTCTCGCGTAGAGTGGATAGGTGGGATAAAGGAGGTCATTCATGTTCCGGCTCTTGTTGATCCTGTGCGTAGCGGTTTCCGTTTGCGCCGCCGCCGTTCCCTTGGGGGATTCGGCCCGCGGCGCGGAGGTGTTCAGGAACCAGAAGTGCATCGTTTGCCATAGCGTGAACGGCCAGGGCGGCAAGTCGGCGCCGGACCTGGGCCGGACCATCGGGCGCGGCTACACGCCGGCCACGATGGCTGCGCTGATGTGGAACCACGCGCCGAAAATGTGGGAGTCCATGGAGCGCGCCAGCCTGAAGCCGCCGCAACTGACCACGCAACAGGCGGCGGACCTGTACGCCTATTTTTATTCGGCGCGCTTCTTTGAAGCGAAGGGCGACGCGAACCTCGGCAAAAAGCTTTTCTCGGAGAAAGGCTGTGCGCAGTGCCACCAGGGCGCCGGCGGGGGCGCGCCCGACGTGAGCCAGTGGCCTTCCATCACGGACCCGATCGAGCTGGCCCGTCAGATGTGGAACCACTCGCCGCAGATGAAGGGCGCCATCCAGGCGAAGAAGGCGGCGCTGCCGAAGCTGACGGCCGAGGAGATGAACCACATCACCGTTTACCTGCAAAGCCTGCCCACCGCATCCAAGGCTGCGCCGAAATACGTTCCCGCCTCCGCCTCCACCGGCGAAGAGCTGTTCAAGGCGAAGGGTTGCGCCGGCTGCCACGCAGGCGCGAAGCAGCTTGGAAAGACGGGGCCGAAGAGCAACGCCGAGCTGGCGGCCGCCTTGTGGAACCATCCGGGGAAAACCCCGAAGAATTCCGAATTGCGGCCGGAGGAAATGACGCGCCTGATCGGCTACATCTGGACGCTGCAATTCGCCAATGAAGGCGGCAACGCCGCGGCCGGCGAAAAGGCCTTCGCTGCAAAGGGCTGCGCCGGTTGCCACAGCGGCGGCATGCCAAAGCTCGCCCACGGCGAGGGCGATAACAGCTTCGGCATGGTGGCCGTGCTCTGGAGCCACGGCCCGCAGATGCTGAGCCAGATGCGCGGGAAGGGCATGCAATGGCCCGCGTTCGGCGGCAGCGACATCGCCGACCTGCTGGCCTATATGAAGGCGAAGAAGTGACCGGGGCCGCGGGCGCACGCCGCCCGCGGCGCGTCACTCAAGGTCCGCCACCTTCGCGCCCTCGCGCTTTGAGAGCGTGACGACCATCTCTTTGCCTGCCGCCCGCACGCGGTGCATGCCGTAGAACGCCCGCACCGCGGCGATGCCATTGGCGTCCGCCTTCGTCTCGGCGCGCGTCCACCATTCGCCGAACACCAGCTTTCTGTAAGCTTCCGCCGCGGGTGTGGGCGTCCAGTCCCGGCGGTACAGCGAAGACTGCGGAATCCAGTTGGCGCCTTCCCAGAAACCCCACATCAGGATGCCCGTCACCGCCGGATGGGCGAACGAGATGCGGAAGTAGCGGCGCAGCGCGTCGGCCTTTGCCGCTTCCTCCTCCTCGCTCAGGCGCAGCTCGCGCTTCTGGTAGTACTTCGACCGCTGTCCCGGGAAGTTGAATTCAGTGATCCGGACCGGCAGCTTCAGCTCCCCGAGCGCATCCAGCGCGCGGCGCAGCTCGGCTTCATCGAACGCGTCCCCGTGCAGGTGCCCCTGCACGCCGATGCCGTCCATCGGCGCACCCGATGACAAAACTGTGCGGATATGTTGAATGTAGTCGTCCAAACGTTTTCCGGTGAGAATGTCGTAGTCGTTGAAATAGAGCACCGCGCCGGGGTCGCCTTCCTTCACCCACCGCGCCATGTCCCGGGTGATCTGCGGCCCGAGCCGCTGCTCGAACCAGTTGCCGTGGATCATCTCGTTGTTCAGGTCGTACTCGGCGAACTGCCCGCGGTAGCGCGCCGCGATCGAGCGCGCGCGCTGCCGCACCGCCAGCCGCAGCGGCTCGTCGCCCAGCGGCTTCAGCCACTCCGGCACGTAGCGAGGGATGCCCCAGAAGATGCAGTGCCCGCGCACGGGAATCCCGTGGGCGGAGGCCCACTCGAGCATCGAGTCCACCACCGCGTAATCCACCTTGCCGCGCTCTTTCTCCATCTCGTGCCACTTGAAAGCCGCTTCGATCACACCCGCATTGAAGTGGCTCAGGAACACCTCTTTCCACTTCGCGGCGTCTTCCGGCGCCGTTCGCCCGTTGAAAACGCCCGTGGCGATGGTGGCGCCGAACCAGAATTCATGGCGGAGTTGCTCCACCGTCACCACGGCGCCCGGCGCGGTTCGCACCACCAGCACGCCGGTGCGGTGCTTCTGAATCGCGTCATCCAGCGCATCCGCGCGCAGCGCCGGCTGCGCGGCAATCAGGAAGGCGAAAAAGAGATATGACTTTGACTGCATGGTTCAAACACTATCACCGGCCGCGTGCGCCGGCCAGAGACGTGCTGAGCCTCAGCGGTCGTTCGCCAATGGCGACGCCGCACAGCCTTGAAGTGGTGTTTTGAAGGCGCGCGCCGCGGTCCGGCTGCCCCTGCGCTCGAGGCTCTGCCGCCATGAGACAGCCCTGCCACGGCTGCCGGGGCACAAATGTGGAGAATTCAGAACGGATGCGGCGGCGGCCCGCGCCGCCGTCCCGCGATGAATTCCGGGGCAGCGCATGCCGCTTGCCCGCCAGGGGAGGGAAGCGGGCACGGGCCGGAGACCGGGCTGCCGTGACCGCTACGCCGGCTTCACCACTGAAGGCGAAGCACCAGTTGCACGAACCGGGGAATAGAGGAGTCCATGTTCGTGTTGCGGTTGGCGACGTTGGTAATGACCCCCGCGGCCGCCAGGTTGTTCACGCTGAGCCCGGGGTTCTGGTAGTTCGGGTGGTTCAGCGCGTTGGTGGCGATGATTTCCGTGCGCAGCCGGAAGCGCTCTCCCAGGTTGGTGATCTTGGCCAGGTTGGCATGCATCACATTCACGCCGGGACCAATGATGACACCCTTGGCCGATGTGCCGAACCTGCCAACTTCCGGAGCGGCAAAAGCGCCGACGTCATACCAGCGGTTGACGGTCGGGGCGCTGAGGTTGGGGTTGCGCAGGATATCGGGGCGAATCGTCACGTTGGCCGGCGTGCGGTTCGCGGTGAAGCGGGTGCCTGTGGGGTCGGGCCCCGTCCAGGTGGGCGTCAGGAAAAGGCCGCGCTGAACCGTGTAGGCCATGCCCACCTGCCAGCCGGAGATCAGGGCGTTTACCGTCCGCCCGCTGTTGCTCCACAGCGCTTTGCCCTTACCCATGGGCAATTGCCAGAGCATGTTGGAGGAAAAGCGGTGCGTGGGGATGTCGGTCCACACCGCCCGCTCGCGCCGCCGGTCATAAGCGTCTTCGGGCTGTTCGCCGTCTTCGAGATCGCCGATATCGCGCCCCAGCGTGTAATAGCCCTGAAGCCGCAGGCCGGCTTTCAACGGGCGGTCGGCTTCGAGCGTCAGCGCATGGTATTGGTGCCCGGCGCCATTGGTCAGGTAATTGATGGTCGGATATTGAGGAAACCTCCGCGGCTTGTCGACGAACGGCCGCGCATCGGCCACCGGCTGGTTGATGTTGTACGAGTACACGCCTTTGCGCGTGTTGGTGCCGATGTAGCTGGCGCGGAAGGCGGTGTCCCACTGCTGGCGCTCGATGGTGAAGGTGTACTGCATGCTGTAAGGGATCAGCAAGTCCGGATTGATCGCCGACGGGATGGAGACGGAAGCCGGACCCGCGACGCCCGCGGCGGGAAACGCTTGCGGCAGAAGTATTGGATTCGATGTGGGATTGGTATACGCCGGCTCGGCGATGTTGAACGGGACCGTGGACAGGGCGGCGTTTTTGGCGGCGATGTCATAAAACAATCCAAAGCTGGCCCGGAACACGGTATTGTTGCCCCACGGGCGGTATGCCAGCCCGATCCGCGGCGCGAAGTTGTTCTTGTCGGCGCGGATCAGCCTGTCGCCCGGGAAACCGGCCCGGCTCGCCTCGACCACGTTGACATAGCCGGCGGGCATCAGCGGGCTGATGCGGCCCGAGGCGCCGTCGGGGATCACGATGGCGCCCGTTCCGATGTCAAACATCGACTGGAGCCCGTCTTTGGCGGTGAAGCCGGGCAACAGGTCGTACCGCAGCCCCACATTCAGCGTCAGGTCCGGCCGGATGCGGAAGTCGTCCTGCACGAAAAAGCCATAGCGCCACGACTCGGTGCTCTGGAGAAGGGCCGGGAAATTCCGGCTGAGAGTGGTGGGAATCCCGAGGAGGAAATCCGCGTAAGGATGCCCTGTAAAGCGGTTTGAAAAAGTGAAATTCCCGAACAGTCCGCCTCCCTGCCGCAGATCTTCATAGGTGCCCCGCATGATTTGGGCGCCGAATTTCACCGTGTGGCGGCCGGCGATCCAGGTCACATTGTTGTGAAAGTTGTCAGTGACATACTCGATGCAAGGCAGGCACTGGACATCCATCGAGATTCCGGTCAGGCCAAGCTGGGTGAAATTGATCGTCGGCAATCCCGCCACGTCCGGCAGGTTCGGGGCCAGTCCTTGCAGGCCCAGCGTGCGCACCCATTCCAGCCCGCGCTGCGGCGGGATGCTGGGGAAGGCATCCGTGGCCCGCCCGTAGCGGAATTCGTTCAGCAGGGAAGGACGGACCATTTGCGTGTAGGCGAAGCTGAGGCCGTTGTTGCGCCGCTCCCGGTCCAGCTGCCCGATTGTCGGCAACGAGCCGGAGTACGGTTTCTGGGGCCAGCGCACGATCGTGATTCTTCCGTTGATGAAGGCGCGGTCGCTGAAACGGTGATCGAGCCGCGCCACCGCAGTCGGGTTGGTCAGCTTCGGCTCAAAGAGCACCTGCCGGTTGTTCTGCGCCGCAAACACATTCGGGTCGCCATAGTTCGGTAACGGATAGAACCGGTCCTGAAGCGCTCTCGCCACGCCGCTGATCCGGGCCGCCGGAATGACATTCCCGGCGAAGGGGGCGTTGCCGGCAAACGGGTCCCGCACCACCGTGCCCGGCAGCAGCCCGGCGAAATTGCCGGACCGCCACGCTTCCAGCGGCACGCTCGTGTTGAAGGTTCGGCGGTTGTCCGGCCCGAAACGCTCGAATTCAAGGCTGGTGAAAAAGAATGTCCGGTTGCGCCCGTTGTACACCTTCGGCAAAACCACCGGGCCGCCCAGCGATCCGCCCGGCACCCATTCGATGCTGCCCGTGCCGGCCGTGGCAAAAGGATTCCGCGCCTGAAGCCCGGGACTGGAGTAGTAGTTGAACACCTCGCCGTGCAGCTCGTTCGTGCCGGAGCGCGTCACCACCGACATCTGGCCGATGCCCGGGTTCTCCGCCGAACTGCCGGCCACCTCCAGGCGCAGTTCGCCGTAACTCTCCGTGCGGTCGCTGACCACGCCGGTGATCTGGCCCCCGAACACGGTCCCGATCGGGATGCCGTCCACGGTGACATCCCCTTGGCGCGCGCGACTGCCGCCGAACCGCATCGTGAAACTGCCCGAAGCCTTCGAGACGTTCGGCGACAACTGGATAATATCCCACGCCCGCCGCAGCGAAAGCGGCATGTCGATCAGTGTCTGGCGGGTGCGGACATCGGCCACGCGGGCGGACTCGGTCTCCACCAGCGTGACGCCCGCGCTGACCTCCACAGTGGTCGCCACCTGCGACAGGCTCAAGGCGACGTCAATCCGGCGGATGTCCCGTGCCGAGAGGCGGATGTCGTCCACGACATACTCCTGAAAGCCGGGCGCCGACGCCTTCAGCCGGTAAACGCCCTCGAGCAACGCGGACACGACGTATTGCCCCACATCATTCGAAACAGCCTTGTACTCGTACCCGGTCTGGGTGTTGGTCACCAGAATCTGCGCCCCGGCCACAGGCGCGCCGCTCGGGTCGGCAACCTGGCCGGTCAACGTGGCGAAAGTGCTCTGCGCCGCCAGCGGGACGCATGCGCCAACCAGGCATGCGGCCACAGCCACGAGAAGTTCCCTGACCTTGCAACGAAACATTGTCAACCCCCTAACGGATATAGCTCAACGTGGCGCTTCGCGGAATTCTCCGCAAAGTGCTGCAAGCTCGCCTCAGAATAGAAGCACGCCGGAAGAAACGCCAGAGAATCGGGGATTACGGGTCCGTTAACGCCGCAACTGACTGACACATCAAGTCCGTTAACGCCAATCGCCTCATCCTGTTATCGCCTCCGCTGGTATACTTGGCCAAGGGAAGATGCAGGCTGAACCGGTCAGGCCTCGCAAGGTCATCTCAATCGAAGATCTCTCTGCCGCCGTAGCGCTCCTGAATGGCTCGGAGGCCTTGCGGCGGAAGCCGAACCAGGCGCTCCTCTTCCAATACCTGGCCAAGCGGCTGCTCGACGGCGTGGCAGAGACGGCCAAGGAATACACCCTCGCCGTGGAGGCCTTGGGCCGCGACCCGGGCTTCGATCCCAAAACAGATTCGATCGTCCGGGTCGAGATGCGCAAGCTGCGCCAGACCCTGGACGAGTTCTTCGAGGACGGGCCGGGCAAGGACTCGCCGGTGGCCCTCCGTGTGCCGAAGGGCGTCTACGCCTTGGAAGCGGTTCCCCGCGCCGGCGCGCCGCTGGTCTCAACGGCCCGAAAACCGCCCCTGCACCGCTTGGCCTTTGCAGCAATCCCGCTGGCGGCTCTCGCCATGCTGGCAGCATGGTTCCTGAACCTGTCCGAACCGTCCAGTCCGCCCTCCCGGCCTGCCAGCCCCCAACCAGGCGCCGGGCCCCTCTCCACGGTCCGCATCCTGGCCGGGAACCTCGCGGAAGGCTTCACCGACAGCAGCGGGCGGCAGTGGGAAACGGACCGGTACTTCGAAGGCGGCATCGCCACGCAGCAACGCGCGGTCCAGATCGTGAACGTCGACGATCCGCGCCTCTTCCAGTCCCTTCGCGAGGGGGCGTTCTCCTACCACATCCCCCTCAAGCCGGGCCTGTATGAGCTCCGGCTGTACTTTGCCGAATGGCTGTACGGGCAGGGGGCTTCAGCGGGCGGCGGCGAGACCTCGCGCGTGTTTCGCATCACCCTCAACGGAAGGACTGCCTACGAACCCCTGGACGTGGTGGCGGAGGCGCCGGGGCGCGGCGTCGCCATGCGCAAGGTCTTCCTGAACGTTTCGCCGGCCACGGACGGGAAGCTGCACATCGGCTTTGAGATACTGCGCCCGGACAAGGCGTTCGTCAACGCCATCGAAGTCGTGCCCGGCCTGAAAGACCGTATGCTGCCCCTCCGGATGGTCGCCGCGGCGCATCCCGCCATCGACAACCAGGGCAACCAGTGGGAGCCCGATACATTCGTTTTGGGCGGGCGGCGGGAAAGCCGGTCCCGCCCCATTGTGGGGGCGCCCTCGGAAGCGCTGTTTCGTTCCGAGCGTTTCGGCCATTTCACTTATCACCTGCACGCCGTCCGCGGCCACCGCTACCGGCTGAACCTCTGGATGGCCGAGCAGTACTTCGGATTTCCGGGCACGTCGGCCACAGCGCACCGCAGCTTCGACCTGTGGGCCAACGGCTCCACATTGCTGCAAGATTTCGACCCGATGCGGGAGGCCGGGGGCCCCGGCCGGGCCGTCCGCAGGAGCTTCGGCGGACTCCGGCCGGACGCCTACGGCGCCATCCGCCTGCAATTTGTGCCGGTGCGGAATTACGCTCTGGTCAATGCGCTCGAGCTGCTCGACGAAGGCCCCGAATAGCTCCCGTTGCGCGCGTGCCGCGAAACGCCTTTTGGGCACTGATCCGGGCAAACAGAGACTTCCGGAGGGACATTTTTTGCAACCGCCACCAACGCCCTCTTCCGGCCCGTCCCAACAAGGCGCGGGTCTCCTCACCAGTTGGTGAACGATCCGTCCGGACGGCGGAAGACGGGCAGCGGCTTGGCGCCTTCGGTGATCTCCGCAATCATCTTCACCCGGGAGGGATCGAAAGTCACCCCCAGCCCCGGGCGCTCGTTCGGCCACAGCTTGCCGTTGCGGAAGTCATAATGCTCCGGCAAGTAGGGCGCGTCGCGGCGGCCGTCGCCGAGCATCTCCATCAACACCGGCCCCGAATAGCCCAGCAGGCAGTGGACCAGCGCCGCCTCGCCCACAGGCCCGGTGAAATGCGGCGCCATGCCCACATAATGCGTCTCGCAAAGCGCGCAAATTTTCATGAATTCCGTAATGCCGCCGCAATTCGGGATCGACACGCGCGACCAGTCGATCAGCCGCTGCTCCACCAGCTCGTTCAGCTCCCAGCGGTCGCCGAACTGCTCGCCCACCGCGATCGGCAGCCGCACGGCCTGCCGCAGTTGCCGGTAAACGGCCTTGTTCTCGCTGCGGACCAGGTCTTCGGCAAACACCGGTTCCAGAGGCTCCAGCAACGCGCTCAGCCGCACCGCGTCGGCATAATCGAGCCGCGTGTGGTAATCAATGGCCCAGCCGCCGTCCTTCCCGATGGCGTCGCGGATTTCGCGGCACTGTTCGAAGGTCTTGCGCACGATGGCGCGGGCGTCGAACGGCTCGCCCTTTCCGGGGTCGGCCACCGAGGTGCGATAACAACGAAAACCTGCCTCGATGCACGCGCGGGCCGTCTCGCCAAGCGAGCCTTTTCGCGGAAATGCAGTCGAATAACACTCGATATATTCGCGGGATTTGCCGCCGAGAATCTGGTAGAGCGGCACGTTCAGCGCCTTCGCCTTGATGTCCCACAGCGCGAGGTCGAGCGCGCCGATGGCGTGCAGCTGCTCGCGGCCGGCCGGGTAGAAGAGGCCGCGGTACATGAGCTGCCACAGCGCGTCGGTCTGGCGCGCGTCCTCGCCGATCAGCATCTGTCCGGCAAGCCGCACGAGGTCCGGCGAGCCGCCTTCGCCGACGCCCGTGATTCCGGCATCGGTTTCGACGGTGACGATGTGAAAGCTCTGGTTGATCATGGGCCGGGTGATGGGCGAAGCGTACATCCGCACCCGGGTGATTCGCAGCTTTGGCAGCGCAAGCAGCGCGAGAAGGAAGTCTCTTCGACGCATGGAAGCCGGCATGGCAACAATACATATCACGGAACCGGCGCCGAGGCCAGCGGCGCCATCACGGAGCGCCGTGCGGGGACATGTTGCGGCCGGCCGGGGCTCTGCATCCGTCGGCGCATTGGCCGGCGCAACAGTCCATCTCGCGTGTCGACCCGGCGTCTCTGGCTCGGAGCGCCGCATGGGGTTGCGGTCCCGTGTGAACTGCCGGAGGATCGCCTCGCGCCGTTCCCGGAAACAGCGCTTCCACGGGCCACGCAGGGTGAGGCCGGGCGCGAGGCTCGAGGAGAGGGCGGCAATCCCGTCCACACGGGCCCTGCTGGCGGGCGGAGGGGCGAGGTTCCCGGTCTTGAGAGTCGTTTACCGGCTGACCGGGATTCAATTGGCACAGAGGCTTTCCTTATAGTGGACGTATCTGAAATAATCAGCCATATTTTTAAACATTTGGTTTCGGTTTCTTGCTTATTTCAGTGGAAATAGCACTTGCATTGCTGACAGGACCAGGTTCATTGTGATAGAATCACGAGTCATGCAGGCCCGAGCACACCCTGCGGCGCTCCCAGGGCCGTTCCCGGTGGCCCGCTTCCGGCTGCGCTTTGCGGCCGCCGCGCCGTATGTCGTGCGCGGCTACCGGGGCTCGGCCTGGCGCGGCGTGTTCGGCCCGGCGCTCAAGAGCCTGGTCTGCATCACCCGCGAGCGGGACTGCGGCCCCTGCCTGGTGCGGCGCTCCTGCGCATATCCGTACATCTTCGAGACCGAGGCCGGCCCGGAGGACCAGGCCCCCCGCAGCGTCGACCGCGCGCCGCACCCGTATGTAATCTGCGCCGAGCCTCTCTGGCGGCCGCGCGAGGTCCGCGGCGAGGCGGTGGAGATCACGCTGCTTGGCCATGCGGTCGACCACTGGGCCTACGTTCTGCACGCACTGCGGCAGGGCGCCGAGCGGGGCCTCGGCGTCGAACGCGTCCCGCTGCGGCTGACTCTGGCCGAGCAGGAGGCGGGCGGGCGGCGGAGCTGGCGGCGCGCGTTGAGCGGCGACGGCATCCTGACGGCTGCCCCGGCGTCGACGCCGGCCGTGCCGCCGATGCCCGAGCGGATACGAGTGCGGCTGGTGACGCCGCTGAGGGTGCGGCGGGAAAACGACCTGATCGAGCCGGAGCGGCTCGGCTTTGACGAGTTTGTGGCGGC
>Ga0308389_1000328_pt1 | contig 36114 bp, 38 predicted proteins | sample Hotspr2Sample148_FD_202362 | JGI IMG/M metagenome (GOLD analysis project Ga0308389, IMG submission 202362) | Hot spring phototrophic mat microbial communities from Mushroom Spring, Yellowstone National Park, Wyoming, United States - 20040719_148 ... | reverse complement strand
TCAACCGGAAAACCCTCGAACTGATTCCCGCGTTCTCGCTTAGTAGCTTCCGAGGGGTTTTTGGGCACACGCCACTCCTTCTTTCCAAACCGAATCTGTTCGAGTTTGTAGCCTTTGGAAAGCAAGTGTTGCACCAAGGGACCCACTACCTTCTCCTGCTCGGGGCCTTTCTTGAGTTGTTTGACTATTTCTTCCGCGAGGTCTTGCGAGTGGTTGTTCACCTTCGTCTCTTCCTTGCTCAGGACACAAACAGCGTTCAGTGGCCGAGTGCCTCCCTGAGCTCCGCTAAAAGAGCTTCCACCCTAATCCGTTTTTCATCTGGTAAAGCGGCGATGTCCACCTTTTTTAGGTCCTGTAAGAGGTCCTCATACCAGGGCCTGGAGGGCTTTTCCTTCTTCAAAGCCTCCCGCATCCTGGCCTTGAGCTCCCTCAGGGAGAGGCCCCCCTTGGCCTCCTCCAGGAGCCGGGCGCGCACCCCGGGGTCCTTCACCTTCTTGAGCTCCAGGGCAGCGGTGTAGGGGAGGGCGCCTTCCTCCAGGGCCGCCCTCAGGTCCTCGGGGAGCCCTAGGAGGGGGAGGCGGGCCTGGACAAAGCTCTCCCAGGTCATTCTGCCCAAGGCCTTGAAGACCTCCTCCACCCGCTGCGCCTCAGGGGAGGCCAAAACGTTTTGGCCCGCCTCCCCCCTTTTCTCCTTCCGCATCCGCCGGAGAAGCCCCACCACCTCCTCCCTCGTCTTCCCCAACTCTTCCGATAGGAGGTCCAGCACCCCAAGGGTCTCCTCGTAGGGGTTCAGGTCCTCCCGCTGGAGGTTCTCCAGCAGGGCGACCACTCGAGCTTCCTCGTCCGTCAGATGGAGAATCCGCACAGGCACCTCGGTCAGACCGGCGAGATGCGCGGCCCGCAAGCGGCGCTCCCCCGCGATCACCCGATAGCGCCGTCCATCGCCGTCCGGCTTCACCAGCAGGGGTTGCAGTACCCCCTGAACCCGGATGGACTCAGCCAGCTCTTCGATTCGTTCAAACCGTCGGCGCGGCTGGGCCTGGGTGTACAGGGCCGACAGCGGTAAGGTTGTGGGCGCAGTTGTGGGCTTGCTGCGGGTTTCCTGCGATTGCTCGAGGGCCCGCCCGAGAAAGGGGCTCATTGGGCCGGGTTTGTCCATCAGGCCACCTCCATACCTATCTTACCTCTGAGCGGAGATAGCACCCGACTTTCAATGAAGTCACCCAGGGCCGCGAGTTCGCGGCTAACCTCGTACACAGCCGGACGGCGGGTTAGCCCTGGCGAGACAGGAACACGCTCGCCTAAAACCGACAGCCGGAGCCTCTAGTGCCGCCCGAGCCGCTGGGCTTTGAGGAATCCCTGAACCTCCCCACGGCTAAAGCCGGGGGGTTCTAAGGGGAACCACCGCCGCCTCTTCCCGGCTCTCGCCACTCGGCTCGCGCCGCCGCTACAACATCCGGGACCTCGGCTTGGGCTATCCCCTCTTTCGCGGGCGACCTGCTCCGACTCCGGGGACTGGGCCCGAAGGAGGAAGGGCACCACACCCTCCCATTCGCAGGTTCTGTGGCCTGGCTCCACGCCGCCCGCAGGAGCGGTTCCGCACCCGGCCAGCGCGCACGCGCCAGGCCCGCGTGGAGCCCATGATCTTCCCCGACGCACCGCGCCAGGAAGGCTGAGTAGAGGTCGCGCTGCATCTCCACCCCGCACCCGCAGCGGTGGACGCGGAGGGAGAGCGGCTTTTTCTCGACCGCCCCGCAGCCGTGGCAGACCTGGGAGAGCCTCGTCGGGCGGGTAGGGAACTCGACCACCCTGCCGCCAGCGCTCGCAGCCTTGCGGCGAAGGATCGATACGAAGGTCCCCGGTGCCCGCAGGCTCACCGACCTGCCGTACTGCCGTTGCAGCGCGCGATAGGAGAGCTTTTCCATCTTGACCACCCGGCCCAGGGCCAGAACACGGTTGGCCAGCGCCCCGTGCAGGGTCTTGCGGTGCGCTGCCTCGCGGCGGGATAGCTCCGCCAGTCGGCCCTGGGTCTGCCGCTGGCGGTTCGAGGCCGCCCAGCGTTTCGGGCCGGGTCTGACCCTCCCGTCGGGCAGGTAGTTGTCCGGGTTGTTCGCCCGACGCTGGCGTTCGAGTTTGCGCTGCAGCCTGCGGATCGTGCGGTGTTTCCGCACCACCTCTTCGCAGAACGCCTCCAGGAAGGCGGCCTCCTCCCCGACCGCGGCCACCGTGGAGGGGCCGATGTCCAGGCCCACCTCGCCCTCGCCGATCCGGCGCTGCGGCTTGAGGTAGGGCTGGCCCCGGCAGACCAGCTGAGCGTAGAACCGATCCCGACCGCGAAGTTTGCGGCGCACCAGCCGGACGTATTTCACCGGGCTTTCGAGCGCGTGGGCCATCACCGGGTCTTTGGGGTCGAGGACTGCCGGAAGGTCGAGCCCGAACCATTCGACCCGATCCTCGCGCCAGCGGAGGCCCGCCTGATTGGACTTGCCTTCCACGCTGTCCAATTGGCGGGGTCCTTTGAAGCGGGGGCGACCGCGCTTCCCGAGAACCCACTCATTGACGGCAGCAAAGGCCCGGGAGGCTAGTTTCTGCGCGACGTGCGCGTCCAGGGTGTCTGCAAACGCCCCTTGGCGCAGGCGAACGGCATACCGTTGCAAAGCAGCGTCGCTGAACGCCACCGAGCGCCGAACCTCCTTGAACGCTTCGGTGCGCTCCTGGCCCTTGGGCAGGCCGCGCGCCTTCCGGTAGGCCCGGCGTTCCTTCAGGAGCCTGGCCCGCTTCAGGGCTTCGCCCAGGCAGGCGTTGTAGATCTGCCGCGCCGCCTCCAGGCGGGCGTTGAGGGTGCGCTCCTGGGCAGGGGCCACCCGCAGGGGGATCTCACAGACAAACGACGGGGTGCGCTCAGACCCGCTTTTGCTTTTCGATGTACTGTTTGATAGCCGCAAGGGGTGCGCCTCCTACCGTAGCGACGAAGTGACTTTTGGTCCAAAGGGATGGCAACCGGCTCCGAAGCCAGGGAAACTCCTGCCGAAGCAGCCGAGAGGAACGACCTTTCATCAACCGCACCAACCGATGGATGCCGAACTGCGGATCGACGGAAACCAGCAGATGGACATGGTCCGGCATGACTTCCATCTCGATGATCTCGGCCCGCCGCTCTGTCGCCACCTCGTGCAGAATGCGCTTCAAACGCTCATCGACACCCTGAACCAATACCCGCCGCCGATACTTGGGGCACCAGACGACATGGTACTGGCAGGAATACACGATGTTGCGGCTGGATTGGAACGGCCGCCTCACAAGAGGATTATACCACAGCGCTAAATCTAACGCCTAGAGGGAGCGGCTTATCCCCAGGCCTGAAGGCCGGGGCTTGCGCCGCCGGGGTTTTGGTCATGAGGCCACGGCGGGCTGCACGGCCAGCGTGATGGGAGCCGCCTTCTTTCTGAGGACTATCACGAGAAGCCGGTCTGTGTTGTAGGCGCTGAAACTGCCCCGTATGAGCGCCGCCCACTTCTCCAGCAACGGCGGGACGGTCTGATCCCTGGTCAGAATGTAGGCGCGTTGCACCTTCCCCCAGTGGAATAGGCGGGCCATCAATTTGAGGGCCCTGGAGAGGGAGGCGTCATCGCCCACCACGCTGCCCACCAGATCGTTGGCCAAAGGCAGAAACTCCTCCTCTGTGAATCGTTTCACGAGTTCATGGTCTACGCGCAGGGTGATCGAGGTGCCGCGCTTCTGCACAACCAGCCTGGGGGGGCTGTACTCAACGCAACGGGCCCCGGGGCCGAGCAGAAGGGTAGCGAATCTGTCCAGTTTACTGGTTTCGCACATACCGGCTCTCCCCTGTTTGCAGGTTGATGTCGTAGAAAGACACCGGCTGACCCGCCAGTATCTGTTCGATGGTCTCGGCGAGGTCCGTGTAGAGCCGGATTCTCCCCAGGGCGTAGGCCTCCACGCCCAGCTTGAAGACCGGGGGTTTTTCAGTGACCAGGGTTCTGCGGATGAGGTCCTTGACCACCCCCGTGATGGGGGAGTAGGCCGGGTTCATAATGGCTTCTCTGAGGTCGGAGCCGTGAACCGTGGCGATCACCCGCACCCCCTTGCCGGCGATGATCTCCACCACCTGGGCATCCTCTTTCCATGCCAGCTCATCCACCACCACCACCTGGGCGGAGTGGTTGGCCACCGCCTCGAGCATCTTCTCCGGCTGCCTGCGGGGATCCGGTACAGCCAGACGGCTGGCCTTTCTTAGCATGATGTGGGGTTTGCGCCCTTCGCCACCGATCTCCGAGGAGGAATCGACCACCACACAGCGACGCCCGTAGATGTCGGCTACGATGCGGACGATGTCTCTAAGCAGGGTGGTCTTACCTGTTCCGGGGGCACCGACCACCAGAATCGAACCGGCGGCTTCTGTCAGATAGGGCCTGAGGGCCTCGGCTACCCCGGCTATGGCCCGCCCGATCCGGATGGTGGCCCCATAGGCGAGGTCGTTGCGGTCCCTGCGTACGGAGATGCGGTGGAGCGTGCCTTCAATGCCCACCCGTCCGTTGGAGCGGATCTCGCCCAGCTTGGTGGACAGGTAGTACCAGTCAGACTCGGAAAAGAGCCAGGGCGTGTGCCACTCTTTCCCCTTGATGCGGAAGGTGACGGGCTCGTCGATCATGACCACGATCTCCTCGAGATCCGCCGCGAAGGCATCGATATAAGGGTGCAGCCTTATAGGCAGTAGATTTTTCAATTCCCTGTAACCCTGCTGCTCGGCTTCTTCGGCGTTAATTTCAGGGGGGTTGCTCAACAACCCCATGCCCTCCGGCGTGTGAATTTCTTTGACGGGCAGGGGTGGGGGGTCAACCGTGATGGTGTTCGGGGGTCGCCTCATCTCCTTCCATCCATACTAGCTTTCATACCGGCGGATCCATAGCCCGGCCCGGTTTTCGATCAGGCCTTTTTCCTGCAAGGATCGGAGCAACGATGGAATCAGGGCCCGCTTGTCTGGTATTTTGCTGTAAATGTCCCTGAGTGTGCCGCCTGTTCCGATGATGTCCAGCACCTCTTTCTCCAGGTCGGTGTGCCCGTTGGAGAGCGGGGCGGGTTTCGCCTCCTGTAAAACTGGAGCGTCCGCCTGCGCTGTCTGCTGGACTGAAATCGGCTGTTTTAAGGTGAGTAGCTCCCCGATGATCTTTCCCATCACGTACGTGCCCACGGGCACGAAAAGGCTCATGGCGAATACCTCGAGCCAGGCCACCTCGCCGCCGGCGGCCCGTTCCATGGATCTGTAATTGCCCAGCCAGACCAGGCTCAGGGCGATCAGGGCCCCCCCGGTGGCCCAGCGCGAACCGCGCAGTATGGAGTTTGATAGCAGCGACAGCAAAAACGCGTTCATCTCCAGCGTGATGGCCAGCGCGTAGCTGAGAAAGTGGGGGAGGGCCCCACGTGTGAGCTCATACCACTCGCTGAGGTGTCCCGCGGAGACCGCCAGGGTAGCGACGTAACCAAGGGAGATCGTGGCTATCATCAACACGCGCAACTTCTGTTCCATAGCTAACCTACCAGGGCCATGAGGTCTTCTCGAGGGATGAACACCGCCGCCCCGGGGGGCCGGATGTCCTGGATGACCCAGCTGAAATCCACCTCCACATCCGGCTCTTTCGCCAGCTCGGTGAACAACGCCACCGACTCGTTCTGGGTGAGGGTCCTGACGGTAGGGGCCTCCTGTTTGATCAAACGCACCACGCCCAGCCGCAAGGTGACCCGGTACACCGCGCCTTGGTGACGGATGACCAGGCCCCCCTCAGGGGGGCAGTTGGCGATGGCGGTGTGGAGGTTCATCAGGGGCAGCGGGGAAAGACGCGTTCCGGATTGGTGGCCAGTACGTCCAGGTTGAACTGCGCGATCAGCTGAGGATAAGCGCTGGCAGGCAGTAAGGCCCCCTCGAGCCGCCGCGTATCCCCGGTCAGCCACACGGCGTTGGACCTCTGCTGCAGGATGATCAAAATGCCGTTGCCGGGGGCGCTCAAGCGGTAAAGCTGGGCGTTTTTGGGCCGGTTCTGCGGGCACACCGGGGTGAAGACATTAGCCCGCCCTTCCTCGAGGTAACCTCTGAGCTGCGCCCACAGGGCCTCATCCCCTGGGATCCCCAGGAAGATCACGCCGCGCTGCACCTCCGGGCGGATCGCGCTTAGCACCTGCGCGGGCGTGCCCCGCAACACGCTGGCCTGTGCGTAGACCGGGGCCAGTAGCAGCCCAGCCAGCAGAGCCCACTTAGCGAGAAGCGTTCCAGGCCTCATCCACCAACCTCCTTATGGGGGCGTAAACCAGAGCCCGCTGTGTCCATCCGAGCCCGGGTATGTAGGCGTAGTTGGGGCCGAGAACAACGGGGGCCGGAAAGGGCGGGCGGCGCTGGATTCTCGTTTCCGTGGGCACTCGCCTGCGCAGCGCGTCAACGCTTTGGGGGATGCCGGCGCTGGAAGCGACGGGCTGGGGGACCAGGATCATCAGCCGCTCTATGGCGGGCTGTATGCCGGGCGGGATGACAAAGTCAGACGGCAGGGGCAGCACGATATAGACCGGACCTCGAGCGGCCACGATCTCTTCATTGACTATTGGCGTTTGGGCAAGGCCCAAACTTGCGAACAGGAGCGGGAAAAATAAGCGGAGCAGAACTACCTCCTGTTGGCTTCTTCCTCGCGGGTTTTGGCTGCGATGAAGTAACGAGCGCTGGAGCGAATCACGCCCAGAACCTGTGTGGTCACGCTGCCGTTAAGCTCAAACCAAGCGTTCCCAAGTGAGAAATACACGCTGTTGCCTATACCTATAAAGGGAACGCGCGCTACGGCAGCGGTTGTACCGGAGGTGGGCAGGGCCACGATGACAATGGAGTTCTGGCCGGCCTGGGGGTTGGCCCTGAGCAAATTTTTCACCCAGCGGTCCAGGGCCTCCTGGTCGCGTGGGGTGGTGGCCCATAGCAGCTGGAAATCGCGGGGGGCCCCTGGGTCGGGACGGGTCATCCGAAGGCCGAGGTCGTCAAAAAAGGCCCGGGGGATGGCGCTTCCTTCTCCCAGTACATACATGTCCGGGGCCTGGGCGATGGCCCGCTTAACCCGCGCATAATCCACGGGGGTAAGGATATCTTGCGGTAGGGAACACTGATTGGCCTGCCCCATCAGGAGGCACAGCGCGGGGCGAACGGCGCTGTAGACCTGGGACAGGCTGAACTGGGCCAGGCCCTGGGGAACCAGGGTCAGCAGGGCCAGCGCAGGTAAAAACCACCGTTTCATGCTCGCTCCCACTAGTCGAGGGGGTTTTTGGAGCCAAGCAGCCCCGTACCCACCACAAGTCCAGCCGCTTCGGCGTAGCCGTCGCTCTGCCCGGGCTCGCGCTTAAGCATCAGCAAGAAGCCGAAGGGGGTGAGTGGTGCCAGGATCGCAAACACGACGTTCTTGATGCCCTGGTAAAGAGGTTGCAGGGGCTCGTAGGCGAAGGACACGATAATCAGCGACCCCAGGGCAACCAGGGTAAGCCCGAGGACGATAGCGCCACGTTCGCTCATAACCCAATAATACCAGCCGGGCTTCTCATAATTGCGGGCGCCAGCACCTGTGCGTTTTCTTGCCCCAGTGGTCATAGCTTATATGGGTACAGGGGCAAGAAATCGACGACCACACGGCTTGTTTACACCGGCCCATAAAACGAGAACCCCAGGCCGGTGGGCCTGGGGGAGTGAGGGAACCGAACACATTTGCCCCGCTACTGAAGGGGTAGCTGGGGCAAATGCTCCCAACCACGTTTTTTTCTCTCTTGATTGTATCCCTCGGCTATCAGCCGGTATAATCCTTGGGGGTTCCCGTCGGGGTCCTCCCACCGCCAGGGAACGGCCATCAGCTGAGCCGCGGCCCTGGCGACTTTAAGCGGGGGGTTGGCGTTTTCCCTCAAGAGGATGGCAATCCCAACCTCCCTTTTGTCGAAACCGAACCCTTTAGAGGCGGTTAGACTCCTGATGATTCCGCTTGCTTCGGTTATCTCGTCCATCCTATCTCCTCCCCCCCGGATCACCCGCCGGGGTCGGGCCTTGTTGGGTCTCCCTCGAGAGCAGGCTACACAGCCTTTCGCTTATCTGTCAAGTGTGATTAAAACGAGAACCCCAGGCCGGTAGGCCTGGGGGAGGGACTATTCTAGTTTAGATATGAGGGCGACAACAGTTCTTATTGCCTCCTCTTCCTTCTTATCGAGGAGAACATTTTCCTCAACCTTTTCGAGGGCGCGGCGCGCCCTCGCCAACTCGCCCCACTCCAAACCAAGGAGAAGTGAGGAGTCAATCACTTCTACTCCCAACCTCTCGTCGTATGCGGTCTCTTTTAATTCTTGTACTGTTCTTTTCATGGTTGGCTCTCCCGTCCCCCTCCGCAAGGGGGTATCACAAACCTTCCCAACCGTGCGGCGCGGTGGGTCTGCCCTCATCCCCGGGCAGACGGGGTGTCCCTCGAGGGAATTCTAGACGCACCCCGCCCTCAGCGCAAGCGCGGGGCCCGCACCGCCACCAGAATATCGCGGTAGCGCATCACCGGCTCGACCACCACCCGACCGTGCTTGCCCGAGGCGTGAACCATATAGCCTCTACCTATATAGATCGCCACGTGGTCAATCTGTCTTCTCGATTCGGAAAAGAACAGCAGGTAGCCGGGGTGGTAGTGGTTGGCCGGTACGGTAGCCTGAAACTGCTCCCGCGAGGTGCGGGGCAGCCGAAACCCGGCGTACCCCATGACCCAGCGCACATAGGCCGAGCAATCCATCCCGCTACGTGGGTCGTCTCCGCCGTAAAGGTAGGGGATCCCCTGGGTTCTTTGCGCCACCTGCCACAGCCAGGCTTCCCATCGCTCCTGGCTGGCGAGCGCGGGGGATAAGAGCATGGTTCCTAACACAACGATAAAAGGTCGGATCCTCTTCATGGCTTATCCAGCGTGCGGGTGGGGGTGGTCTGGCGCACCCAGCGCCACAGTTTATCTATCTCCTCTTCCGGCAGGCCCGAGGCCCGCGCGGCCCGGCCCAGGTTTTCCCGGACCTCCGCTTCGCTTAAGCTGCCCGCCCTGACCCACGCCCACAGGGCTACCGCGTGGCGCACCAGCTCGTTGTGACGCTGGCCGTTGGGGGTCAGGGCCATGGCTTCACAGCGTCCCCTTAGCTCGGCCAGGGCGTAGGCCCGCTCGCGGGACCGGCCGCGCCCCACCTCGAGTACCACCGGCCCGGCGGGTTGCGGGGCGGGGGCGCTGCGCCGCATCATCCGGGTTAGTTGAGCCGAAGGGCTCGGCAGGCTCTCGAGGTCACACAGGGGTTTGTCCCAGCGGTAGTCCCTGCCGTTGGGGTGTTTCGAGGGCGGGGCCACCAGGTAGCTTTTCCCAAGGCCGCGCAGGTCCACCGCTTCCAGAATACGACCGCGCAACGAATCGGTGGGCACTCCGGCGGGGGCTTTGAGCCAGAGGTGAAAGCCCCCGGAGCCGGTGACGGCTCGAGGGGCCTGTGCAAGCTCAGGGGAGAGGATCAGCAAGGTGGGAAGAACGGCGGGCCGGTCCACGTCCAGCACCAGCACGCCGGGGGGTGGGACCAGGCCTATATTGGCCTCCGGGTAGCGCTCGATGCTCTTGAGGAGGGTGGCGCTGTCGGTGGTGGCCGACCGCAGCCCCTCGACAAAGCCCAGCTCGGGAATGGTGAGGGGTACCTTGCCCCGTGGCTGTAAGGGGATGCAGGGGATTCCAATGGCGATGTAGTGCAGTAGCTGTTCGACAAGCGTACTCATGGTTCGGCCAGGGATAGGTAGGTGCGGCGCCTGCGGTCTTCGGCCAGGGGCTGGTGCTCGAGGTCGACCGTGGTGATGACCGCCACCTGTTCCTTGCCACGCGTGATCGCGGTGTAGACGACCTTTCTGGTGGTCAGGGGGCTTTCCGGCAGCATCAGGATCACCACCGGCCACTCTGACCCCTGGCTTCTGTGCACCGTAATGGCGTAGCCCAGGGTGGCCTGGCTGGCGACGGCGTTGGGCAATTCCTTTAACTCTTCCGCTGTTTCCAGCAGGAAGCTCGAGTCCCCGATCTCTTTGATGATGCCTATGGTGCCGTTGACCACGCCGATGGTGGGGCGGTTCTCGTCGAAGATGATCTTGTCGCCCACGCCGGCCAGCACGCCCCCGCTCAGCTCGAGCCTGCGTCCTTTTTCGTGGTGTGGACGCACCAGCGACCGGATCGCCGTGTTGAGCTCCTTGGTACCCATGGGGCCTTTGTGGACGGGGGTGAGCACCTGTATATCCCACAAAGACAGCCCCCGCCCCAGGTAGTGGGTGATCAATCCCAGCATAATCTCTACCGCCTCGCGGGGGCTCCTGGTTCTCCTGAACAACAGGTCGTGGGGGGACTGCCGGACGATCTCCCGCCAGGGGTGTCCCTCGAGGGTGGCTCGGGCAGCGGAGAGGATGCCCTGGGCCTCCTGGCTCTGCCGCTGCACCGCCTCGAGGCGCACGGTGGCGATGCGGTCTACCAGATCCGCGAAGGGCTGGCCGATCCCCACCGGGGCCAGCTGGTTGGTGTCGCCCACCAGCAGCAGGCAGGACCCTGGCGGCAGGGCCAGCAGAACCCTCTCCATGTCCGCCAGGGTGACCATCGAGGCCTCGTCCAGCACCACCAGCCCACGCGGTAGGGGCCTGATGGACGCGAAGGGCTCGTTGGGCCGGAACCCCAGGGCGCGGTGGATGGTAGAGGCGGGGAAGGCGGCCAGGGATTGCATACGCTGGGCGGCCTTGCCGGTGGGGGCCATCAGGCTCACCTGAATACCCGCCCGCACCGCGGCCTGAACCACCTTGCCCAGGGTGTAGGTCTTCCCTGTTCCGGGGCCACCGGTTAGCACGGCCAGGCGGTGCGCGAGCAGGTCTCTGGCTAAAGCCTGGCGCTCGTTGAGGCCTTCCAGCGGTGGAAGAGGGGGGAGGCCGGACCGCTCCTTGATGTTTTCCAGGATGAACTTTTCGATCTCGAGTGTGGTGCGAAAGCCTACCCACGGGTCTATGACCTCGAGGGCTTCCGCCGCCCCCTCGAGCCCGGCCTCAAGCGTGGCGGGGGGCAGGGGTATCTCGGATAGGTGCACCACCGTATCGCCGCTTGCATACAAAAGCCCTTTTATCTCCTGGAGGAGGGCCCCTACCGGGCTGGTTCTTTGCAGCCTCGCCGCCAGCGTGAGGTAGTCGATGCCCGGTACCTGGCAGAGCAGGAAGATGTCTTTCTGGGCCATCCCCACCGCCGGCTCGCCCAGCGCCTCGAGAGCGCTCGCGGCTTCCAGCGGCGTGAGGCCCATGTTGAGGAGTTTTTCCAACGCCAGGAAGTACCAGCGCCAACCGCCTAGGGCTTTTAGCGTATCTTCCTTGATGCGGTGCTCCGTGATCGTGAAAAGGGGGGAGGGGTCTTTCCTCAGCGTCAGGTAATCCAGGGCGTCCGGTCTTTTCGCCAGCTGTAAAGCGCGCTGGTAGCCGAACGTGGGGACCGCGTTTAACACGGCCTGCCCCAGCTCACGCTCCATGCTCGAGGCGTTCCCCTGGTAAACCCGCACCGCGTTTTCATCAACCGGGTAGTAGAAGTTTCTTCCTTTGAGGAACCCGCCCTCTATACGGTCGCCCACGGTGATCTTCCAGGAAGGAATCCAGCAGCGCCACTCCTCCCCGGTGTCCCCCCTGACGCTGACGATGGTTCCTTCCCGGTAGCGGGAGATCATTTCGTGTACGGTTCCCCGTATGAGGGTGTGCTCCTGCATATCTTCTATTATCTCGGGGTTTGAGGGGAATACGAAGAAAAATGTACCCCGGCCACTTCTGGCCGGGATAGGGATGTTGTCTCCCCAGGATCTCCCGGCGTTACCGGGTCTCACCTGGGTAATTAAAGGTCCGGTACAGCTTTGTGGTCCTCGAGTTCTGCAGAAGACCGCCTCCTCTTCGGCGACATACCGCCGTTTCTCCACGGCTCCTCCCGGTTGTTCCGGGTCGGCCACCCCTGGCAGCTAAACGGTGCACAACAACGGGGTCCCTGAGCTTTTATTTTCTGGTTACCGGTTTTAGGCTGATAGAATAACGATGCGATGAGACGCTTTTTATATGTCCTGTTGGTCTTGTGGCTCGCCACCCCGGTCATGGCTCAGGCAGGTTACGGCAGTAACACCCTGGTGACCTACGACATCCGAACCTTAACCTACCGTCCTGGCGTAATCTGGATTCACCCAAAGTACATGACGGTCGTCGAGTTCGCCGAAGCCCTGGACGAGGTAGGTACCTCAGTGCCCACCTTGATGCAGGTGAAGATAAGCGAGGCGGAGAACATGTTGTTTCTCCGTGCGCTGAAAAATGTGGGCTCGGGGGACTTGATCGTGCGCGTGGGTGGCTATGTGGCGATGTTCCGTGTGGTGGTGGACTCCCGCATGGAGCAGCCCCGGCGCTATCTGGTGACTATTCCAAATATCCCCGCCGCCTCTCCTGCGCCCGCTCCTTCTACTGCAGCCCCCCGCCCGTCCACGACCACGACCCCCGCACCCGCCCGCCCTACTCCAGCCCCTCGAGACAACGCCCCGCAGGCCCAGGGAAGTAACCCCGCGCCCCAGCAGCCGTCGGCGGACTCGAGGGGCGGGCTTCCTGAGTGGCTGGTAGCCCGTATGACCTTCGCCAGAAATGATGAAACGCTTGTAGCCTATTACGACATCCGCAACAACGGTTCAGAAACCCTGCGCCTGCTTACCGAAAATCTCATTGTGCAAAAGGCGGGGGCGCGGCTGCCTTTTCGTCTGGTACGCACGACATTCGGTCAGAATGTGGATCTGGTTCAACCGGGTGAGCAGGTCACCGGAGCCATTATGGTTCCCAACGCGCCGGAGGGTGTGGAATTTCAATGGAAGATCTTGGACTCAAAGGGGAATACCTATCTTCTCCGAAACCGGGCCGAACCATAACCCCTTTGCTGACCTGGATTGGTCTGTGGCGGGCGGTTCCAGAGGCTTCGCAATTGCTGGTCAGCCTCTTCCCTATGGTGCAGCGGGCAAGGAAGAGCGGGTATCTGACCCGGGTGGACACGGTGGTGGGCCCGGCCTACGGCCTGACGGTTGAGGGCGAACGCTTCATCGGCACCCAGCAGGCGGTGCGGCGCATGAGCGGCGATAGCTTAAACACCAGGGTCCTGCTCCACCTGATTACGGTGACTTACGGCCTGCCTGTGGTGGGGTTTACACGGAACGGGTTGACCGTGGAGCTGAACGGGAAAGCGTACAGCCTTGGCTGGTGCAAGGGCGACCTCACCGCCGGGCTTCCCGACAGCGGTGTCGACTATCCTCTGGCGTTGCCTCACGAGTGCAGATTCCCGGAGGCCAGGGTGTCCGACGGGGTGTGGCTGGCGGTAGCCCCTCTGGTGCTTCCGCCGCCGGCTGTACCCATGCGCTCGCATTACTGGAGCAGGACACTGTTTGAACTGGCATATCTTCGTAAAAGGGAAGGTTGTTCGCATCCTCTCATCGCAAGCCTGGATCATTCCACCCGCCTGGCGGTGGATTGGTTCGAGCGAAAGCGCGTCGTCTCCTGGGAGCGTGTATACAAACACCTGAGGTAAGGGGCTATGGGGCTTTTTGACATCTTCAGGCGCAGGGCAGGCAGCGCCCGGACACCTATTCGCCTGGGTGTTTTCTTGAATCCTGAGGAGATGAAGCTCTGGGCGCTGTTGCTGCAAAAAGCCCCGGGGACGGGATTGGTAGCCCCTAAGGTGCCGCTGCTGTTGTTGTTGGAGGACACCGGCGCTCTTCAGGACGATATCCTTTCTGAGCTCGTCCCATTTGTGATGTTTGGCAACCACGGCAAGCCCGTGCGCGCCTATTTATATCGTAGACAGGTAGATGTAAGCGCGCTTTTGCAGCGCTTTGGGGTTTCGATCAAATACCTGGAGGATCTCATAGAGGAGCATTCCGATCTCGTCGCGGGACCTCTAGCGGTTGAAGAGCAGTCAAGAGCATTTACAGCGCCCGCGGTCGCGCCGGAGGCGGGGAGGGATACCCTGCCCGTCTCCCCTGGGGTAGAAGTTGACCGCCCCCCGCCCGCGCCGGCGCACGAAGAGCAGCCCCGCCCCGACTCCGAGGTGTACCGCGACGTGGCCGAGGCCTGGTGGTCGGGTCAGATCGATGTGCACAGGCTGTTTCTGGTCAGAGAGGACGGGGATCGGGAGGAGAAAGCGCCGGGGCGCGCAGGTGAACCTCCCGCCTGTCCCAAGTGTGGAGCGCCGATGGTGCTACGCACGGCCCGGCAGGGCAAGAACGCTGGCAAGCAGTTCTGGTCCTGTAGCCGCTACCCGGAGTGCAGGGGCACGCGCAACTTCACGCCTTGACTTTTGTTAAGCAAGAAACAGTATAATCGGTTTCAGAAATCCCACCCCTGAGGGACGGTGTCAGGGGCCTCCGCGGCTCGAGGAGGGGGGTTCCCACGTCGGCCTGGGTGCGAACAGGCCGGCGTGGGGCTTGATCCCCCCACTTCGAGCGGTGGGGGGGGAAAGGAGAAGGGGGGCTTGATAGATAGGGCTCTACCCGCGGCCTGCACGATAGTGCAAGTGCCTTCGCGGGTGTTCCCGCGGATCCACTCTACCCTTATAAAGGCTGGGGTGGACCTGGTTACGGTAGGAGCCCGCTACGAAGTCGTAGCGGGCTCCTACGAGGCCTGGCTCCGCGCGGAGGCCGCCCTAGCGAAAGCCCGGGCGGCCCTGCGTAAGGGCCGGAAGTAGTTGCGCACACCACCCCCTGGTCGCACACAGGGGGTTTCGGGCCGGGAAGGCCCACCACAGCCCCGCGAGGGGCTGTCTTCTTTTATACTGTTTCCCAGAAAAGGAGACACCCACCTATGCTACGCATGGCTTTTGTTTTGTTGTTGCTGTCTACAGCCCTCGCGGAGGGGGATCAGGAGGCTTACCAGCGTGGGGCTGCCGCCGGGCTGCCCTGGTACAAGCCCGAGATGATGGCCCAGGGTAAGCTCCCCTATGTGACGGTGTACCGCTTTGACCTGCAGGAGGCCGCGCGGGAGCGCAACACCCCTTACGAGTGGCGGCTGCCGCTGTCCACCGTCAAGGCCACCCAGACCGTTTCCCGTGACCTGATCAAGGCCTGGCAGCGCCTGGAGGAGCGGACCTACCAGCACGTCATGGCCCGGATCCACCATGCGGTGTTGCTGACCGATGCCAACAGGCTGACGAGGGAGGCCAGCTGGGCGCTGACCAAGGGGTTCTTCGAGCTGAATCCGGCGCTCCCTGAGGTGCGGGTAGGCACAGGCCAGGACCACTTCCCTGCGCGCTTCACCCCGCCCCTCGAAGTGAGGGGGGCCGCCGGTGATAAGGCCCTGCGCCTTGACTGGTACTCCTACTATCACGCTCTCTCTGCCCGGGTGCCGCCATCGGACTACTACCCAGGGGTGGGGGAGGGGGATATGTTTATCTTTCCCTATATTCCCGGTGGGTGTGTTGTAGCGCCGTTTGTACGGATCTGCAGCGACGGTTACCCAAACCCCATCTGGATCGATATGGGGGAACTCGAGGCCAGGGCCCGGCGGGGGCTGGAGCACGCCGCGCGGCACTACATCCCCGACTACGAAAAGGACGTGCTCGAGGCGGTCAGGCCCCGAGGCAACCCCGGGGACATCCTCGGCAACCCCGGCCAGGGTGACCTCGAGGTCTTCATACCCAGCGGCTGGTCAGGCGCGCTGCTCGGTTCCGGGGCGCTGGTGACCCCGGTGATCCGCGTGGCCCAGGTGTCCGCTGTGCTGGACGACGTGCGCGCCATCTGGGACACCCTGCAGCAGGCGCGCTACCGGGACGACAGCCTGAACCAGGCCGTCACGCCCTATTACCTTCCCGCGCTGGCCGGGCTGCTCCGCCGGCTCGGGGCGGGCAACCTGCTGGCCCTGCCTGCGCTGGCGGAGTCGGTTCGTCTCAACGCGCTCTCTTTGCTGCAGGGCTCCGCTTACCGTAGCCAGATTTCCCCGGGGATATGGCCCCTGGAAGAGCTCAAGCGCTGGTTCCCGCCTTCCCGGCCTGAAATTCACGAGGCTTTAGGTTACACCACCTTTTACCAGGTATTCGGGAAGCTGGACTTCACCCCCCTGCCCGACCCGGGCGCGGCCTGGGGGCCAGGGGAGTACGCGGGCTACGCCTTTACCCGAAGCCTGCACATCTGGAATGTTCCGATTATTTACTACCCGCTAGAACAGCGCGCCGAACCGGACTTTGCGAACATCCGCCCGATCCCCATCAAGCCCTACCAGGTTTTCTACGCCGGGCCGCGCTACTTCTACGACTGGGTGTCGGTCCCGGAAGGCTACCCCATCCCACGGGTTAAAGGCGTGCCGCTGGCGGTGCCTGTTGGTCGCTAGAGGACAGCAAAACCCCCGCCACATGGCGGGGGTTGCTTTCTAGCCCTCCTTAATCAGCGGCGGGTATCGCTTCGCCCTGCCGGGGAAGTAAACGTCCCGCATCCCGATCCAGGCCAGCTTATCTGTCACGTATCCGGGCGGGAAGTAGTTCTGCACGTAGCGCACCAGCCTGTAGAGGTAGTAGAAGGCGACAAAGAAGCTGATGATGGCGAGAACGGTGCCGAAACGGGCCTGCACCATCACCGCCAGGAATACCGACCCTGCCAGGAGCATGACCACCGTGGTGGGGTCAAACACCGGGGCGGGATCCAGGTCGGGGGAGGGTAAGGTACGGTCTTTCACAATCCGACACAGCGCTTGATGGCTTCATTGCCAGCCTGAGAATTAATCTGACTTTGAAAGTAGCTTTTGCCCGCTACCAGGATGATGGCCGCCACGATGGACAAGATGACCCACCTCAGCGCGCCACGTCCGCCGACGGCCAGCATGATCACCCCGATAATCAGGGCTCCTATGATGAAGGCCCAGGATACGGGGCCAATGAGAAACTGGCTTATACTGCAAATGATCTGAGAGGCCTGCTGGGTCAGGGTGTTGGCGATATTACTAGCAAGTCCATAGCTACTCAGAAAGAGCAGGGCCGTACCTACCTTCATGGGAAGGGAGAGGCCCCTGTACTCCGTGGTCATCTCGCCGATTCGCCTCCAGAAGGTGTCCTGCGCTTGCAGGTAGAGCTTCAGGATGTGTTTGTTCATTTTCCTACCTCATCAGGTGATTTTACTTGACTAATCCTCATTTGGCAAGCTGTCCGCTGGCGATTGCCTTTTCCATGTCACCGGCCAACCAGCTCAGGTGCCAGGCCCGCACGGCGGCCTCTATACTTCCGTAATCCTCTATCATCCTGGCCCGCCGCTCCTGCTCTTTGGGCGAGGTGCCGAAAGCGCCAAATTCATAGCCGGAGGGGGTGTACCGCAGGAAGTCGCCTTCGAACCCCCCCTCGCTGCGCAGCAGGAAGAGAAACTGGCCCTTAGGGGGGATGCGGGCGTAGGCGCTGGTCACGTCTTCTGGAAGACCTAACAGGCGCTCGAGCACGGGCTTCTGGTCGGGCGCGGCCAGCATGAAAAAGTAGTAGCTGTTGGTGATGATGCCCTTGGCGTGGCCTTCCTCGAAGTCTTGTAGCTTCTGCGTGCAGGACAGGGCCCCGGCGTTGTAGCGCCTGAGCCTGCGGTAGAAGTCGTCCACGTAACGGGCCGCCATCGGCGACGCGAGCAGCGACCATATCTCGTCGAATACCACCATCTTTTTCTCGGCGGGGTCTCGAGCGATACGCGCCCACAATAGCTCCATCAGCAGCAGCAGGCCCACCCGCTCGAGCTCAGGCGAGCTGCTGATGCCGGTGGTCTCAAAGTAGATGAGCCTGTTTTTGATGTCGATGCTGGTGGGGCCGTCGATCAGCCGGCCAAAGGGCGTGTTGCCGGTCCAGACCGCCAGGGCCTGGGCCATCTGTTTGGCCAGCTCCCGCTCCTCCGCCCCCATGCTCTGCCCAAAGGTCTCCTCCAGGGTGGTGAGGACGCGGCGGAAATCGCTCAGGGTGGGTGAGCGCACCAGCCGCTTCTGGGTGGTGCCGTCCGGGCCCACCACCTCCTGGGTCAGGCTCAGGTACACCCGGTCGATGGCCGAGAGCAGGATGGCCTGCTCGGTGGCTTCCAGGGCCGGGCTGCGGCTGGGGATGATCTGGCGCAGGAGGGTCAGCAGGAAGAACTTTTTTTCCTGGCTCGGGACATGCTCGCCTTCGGGCAGGTCAAAGGGGTTGATGGTCACCTGGGAGGCGGCGGAGAAGTAGATGATCTCGCCCCCTAAGAGTTGGCACAGCGGCACGTACCCACCGCCCTTATCGATGATGGCCACGAACTTTCCTTCCAGCAGAAAGGAGGTGATGTAGGACTGGGTGAAGAAGGTCTTGCCCGACCCCGACCCCCCGATCACCACCCCGTTCCAGGCCGGGGCGCGCTCGTCAAAGGGGTTGATGCCCACCAGGTTGCCCTCCAGGGTCAGGTACCAGGCCAGGGGGTTGGGGCTCCCCCGCCAGGGCGTTCTGGTGGGCAGCATCTGGGCGGCGTTCATGTCCAGGCAGACCCAGTGGCGGGGTAGCCTTTTGCCGGAAAAAGGCGCCCCCGCGAGCCAGAACTCGAATATGGCGGGGATTTTCTTGATGACCCGGGCGTTGGGCATTACCTGTAGCTGCCCGTAGAGGTTGTTGACCCGGCTGTAGAGCTCGCTGGGTTCGCCGGCCCGCACGAATATCACAACCCCCATCTCCACCGCGTGCTCGCCGGTGCGGGCGCGGCGCTCGAGGCCTTCCGCCAGCACCCTGGCCCGCACGGTCAGCTCCGGGTCAGCCCGGCTGCCCATGTCCGCCGATATGGACTCCAGGCGGCTGCGGATGGTGTTGAGCCTGCTGGATATTTCAAACTGGTCGGGGTGGTTGATCTCGGCTATCAGCAAAAACTCACCGCCCAGCCCCATCACGGGGTCGAGCACGCCGGGAAAGGTTCGGGTGGGCCCTTTGGCGAGGTAGATGGCGCCCACCCAGGTGTTGCCTATCCTGAGCCGGTCCTCCAGGCGGTTGTCCACCCGGGAGTGCAGGATTCGTTCCACCACGCTGCTCCCCCCGCCGGGCCGGGCCGACCCGATGGACGGGTTGTAGTAACGGTAGAGCAGGGCCTCGAGTTCCTTATCGTCCATGAGCCGGGTGCGAATGCCTGCGTCGGCCAGGACAGACTCTATAGCTGTCATCAGCGTGCGGGACTCGCGCTTCAGGGTCTGGAACTCCTCCATGGTGTAGCTGCTTTTGGCGGTTTTGAGGATGCTGGGGATCCAGGTGACGGTGAGGCTGGTGTGCCACTGCCGCAGCCGTCCTCTGGCCGCCTCGAGCTTCAAGGCGTCCACGCGGGCGCTGTTAATGTCGCGGACGGCCCCCTCGGCGTTTTGCAGCAGCTCGAGGTAGGCCGGGGGGAACTCGGGGTCCTTTTCCACCGCCTCCACGTATAAGCGTAGGGTGGCCTGGATGGGCAGCACCTGACGGGCGAGGATCGCCATGTTTTCCATCGCCGCGGCGCGCTCCTCGTCGGTTTTCAGCCGGGAGGGCGGGAAGTACACGTTGATCCCGATCCCGATATGGCCGTTCTCCAGGAAGACCACGCCATCCCGAATATCCCGCAGCATCAGCAGTGGTGCCAGCTCGCCTTTCAGCAAGCTATCCTCCTACGTTAAAGGACCAGGCGGGCGCGGAGCCCGTAACTTCTTTGATGAGACGGGACTCCCCCTGGTACACCAGGATGTAGCCAGGGAGATATGGTAGGGCTTCGACCTGTAGCGAGGCGGCGGCGGGGTAAACCCGCAACAGCACCGTGTTTTCAGGGCAGCCCTCGCCCTCCAGCTGAGGGGCCCCGACAGGCTGTGGGGCGCAGATCAGAAGGCGGTGGCTGGCGTGGTCCGCGGGCAGGCCTATCAGCGTTATCGCGCGGTCTACTTTAATACGATGGTTATCATCCAGCCGGTAGATCAGGGGAAACAGCGGTCTTTCTGCGACGGCGCGCTGGACGCGGTAATAGGAAAAACCCCTGTACTGCCCTTCCAGGGTAATGGTCCCGTTTCCTTCTACCCGCGCGGAAAAGCGGGCTGTGCCGTCTCTGGCCACAGCGACCCCTCTGGCCAGCAGCTGGTCGTCCCTGGTGACGCGGTACTCGACCTGGTCGATAAAAGGAGGGGCCTGCACCTCAACCTCTATGCCAGTGAAGAAGGCTTCCAGCTGGGCGCAGCCGCTCAGGACAGCGGCCACCAGCAGAACCAGGGCGGATGGACGGGTATTCATCTTGACCTCCTTTGCGCGTTTTTCCAGTACCAGTATGTCTGGAGCACCTTGCGGGCATAGCTGTACCCCGCGGCGCTCACGCCGTGACGGGCCACGCGGTTGGGGCCTTCGTTGTAAGCGGCCAGGGCGAGGTCCCATCGATTAAATCTTAAGAACATCTGGCGCAGGTATCTGGCCGAGGCGTACAGGTTGTAGTCCGGGTGGTACAGGTACTGGGGGGGTACGCCCATCTCCTTCCCGGTGCCGGGTTTGACCTGCCCAAGGCCCACTGCCCCAGCATAACTCACGGCGTTTACGCAGTAACGGCTTTCAACCCAGACCACCGCGGCCAGGAGGAGCGGGTCCAGGCCAAACCGGTAGGCCCAGTATTCGATTTTGCGGTGGATGTCGGGGGCGGGGTAACCGCAGGCCACGGCAAAAGCGCCCAGCAGGACGGCCAGTGCGATAAGCTGCTTCAAGGCCGGGCCCCCTCCATATTTTTTATGAGCTCCGCAGCGCCCGTGAGCACCAGGAGCTCCCTATCCGCCTCCGCCACCACCGCGCGAACCAGGGCCGTGGCGTCCTGGGGTGGCGCGATGGTCTGGCCGATCCGTCCCAGTGCGTAACTCCAGAAAGGGGCCGCCTGAAACGAGGTGGCCACGCCGCCCCCGGGAAGGGTTGTAACGGTGGTCTGGTTGTTCAGGGCTCTTACCCAGTCCGCGAGCCCCCCAAAACCGGCCCGTATGAGGTCGGCGGCCAGGGCCGGGGCGATGTCTATTACCTGCCCCCTGATGCCGAACTGCCTGTCCGAGGCGTCGAAGGCCGTCGCGTCGAGGGGAACGGCCTGGCCGTTCAGCACCCCCTGGCTGAATACCACCACCGCCCGCCCATTGGCCGCCAGCGTGGCCAGCCCAAGCAGGAGCAGCGGTTCACACCTGGCGCTACCGCACCAGCCGGGATCGGCTTCGATCAGCACAGGGCTGGTCAGACCCGGGGAGGCCAGCACGCCCGTTATCAGCCGGGCCTTGAAAAACAGCCCGGGGCGGATGGGAGAGGGGGGAGCCGATGCGCCGGCCGGCGCCTCAGTGGGCGTGGTCGGTGGCGCGAATAAGGGAAGAGGTGCGTCTGAAGAGGTTCCCGGGCCGGGCCCACCGGTGGGGGGCGGTGGTGTGGGTGTCTGTGGGGCCGGCGCGTTGCCGGAAGGCTGAGGGGTGCGGGAAAACAGGGTTTTGTACTGCTCCTCGCTTCTGGGGCGGCTGTAGTACGAACTCTGGGCAAAGGCGCTCAGCGCGAGCGCGGCGGCCAGAACCAGGATTATTTTCATCTCCTTACCTCCCGTGGGCCGCTGCCACAGGCAGCGGCGAGGTCGATCAGCACAGTTTCAACGGCCGCTGGCCAGGCGTGGCTGGAGACCAGCCGGGCCCGGGCCCTGGAGGTCAACCCCCATATCTGTCCGGCGTAACGGCTCCGGTAATGGGCTATTTTTCGCAGCACTTTTTCCCTCGAGTAGCCCACGTCCACCTCGACCGCGTAGGCGAGGGGGCCGCGGTATAAAACAGCGTCGGGCTGCCTCTCCGAGGGTGGGGTGGAGGGGTAGCGCCAGCCGTCCGGGGCCCCCAGGGTGTAGCGCAGATGGGCGATGAGGCCCAGGTGCATCAGAAAAGCGTGGTTGTTCCCCAATAATCCCGGCAGGACGTAGGTCTTCACGCTTCCAAAGTTGCGCAGAGGCAGGACGATCTCTCTTCGCCCTTCCGTGGAAAGGTCGTACTTTTCGACCGTGCCTTTGAGCAAAACCGGATCGGTCATTCCCCGTCCTCTGCAATCGAGGTCATGGCGTTAACCAGGCGGTTGAGGTGTAGGAGCGTCTCGCTGGCGATAAGCGTGACGACGGTGAGGAACACCCCATACGGGAGGAACAGCACAAAAAGACTCACCGCCCGCCCAAGCCAAACCAGTCCCAGGATGTATCTGCTATAGCTCATCGTCTTCTCCGATCATACAGTCCGCGTATCACGGCGCTGGGGGAATAGGTGAAAGGGATCGCGGTTCTCATGGCCTCCGCTACCTGCGTGGGCGGGGCGGGGGTCGCGCCGAGGTCGTTTTCGTTTTTGCCGGCGTAGGTCCATCTGCCGTCTACGCGCAGGAAGTACTGGGGAACCGCCCCCAGGTAGAGTTCGGCCCCGGCCAGGTAGAGTCCCAGGAAGTAGCTTCCGCCGTCTAGGTAGGTGTAGCTCGAGGTGTACAGCTTTACCACGCCGCCCTGGTTGAGCAGAAGGCGCAGGGTCTCGGCGTGGGCGCGGTTGCGCAGGTAGCTGCCCATGTAGACGACCTCAGCCCGCGCCTGCCGGAGGGCCAGGGTGGGTGTGGGAGGTTCCTGCGCGTAAGCCGTGCTCAGGGTTAATACGGGCAGCGCCATGCCCAGGAGCGTCTTCACACCCTTTATTTTATCAGCGGTTTCGCTTCCCCGCTCACCTCGCCGGCACGTTGATGCCCGAACCGATCCTGACCTGGCCGACGATTCGGACCGCCGAGTTAACCAGCAGCAGCAGGACGGTGCTCATCACCGTCGACAGCACCAGGATGCCGCCCACCGCGACGGTCAGGGTGAAGACGAGGTTGGTGACCCAGCCGACCAGCTTGTTGTCGTAGAGCCGGGTGCCCCCTACGACCCGGTCGGAGACCTGGTCGAAGGCCTGTTCGTTGCGTTGAATACCTCTCTGGAGTTCTTCCTTGCAGCGGTTGACCTCCCTGAGGTCGAAGCCGGTGGTGTTGAATGTCCCAGGGTACGTTTGGATGGTACAGAGGTTCCTTCTGATGACACCAGGTATGGGGCGTTGTGTGTCTCCTAGCGCCACATATGGGTAAGTTAGGCTGCCGCGGGGCATCCCTATGGTAGCTATGTTGGGCAGATAACGGATGTTGTTGTTCGTTGGGTTGACGTCCGTACTGCTCAAAAGGCTCTTATGCAGGGCCTCCAGCTGGGCCTCGAGGATGTCGATCTCGGCTATGGCCCGGTCGTACTCTTTGTAGAACCGCTCGAGCAGGGCCAGGTTGTCCTTCATCTCTCTGTTCGCTCTAACTATTTCTTCGTCTTTAGGCATGGCGGTTTCCCAGCGCGCCGCGACGGTGTTTAGCATCACCGCGGCCCCCGCCCCGAAGCCGATGGCCGATATCAGCAGGGCCAGGAAGATGGAAGCGAATAAGCCTATGGCGGTGGGAAAGGCCCGCTCGGTGATCTTGAAGAGGTACAGCGCCCCGGCTAAGGGGGCGAAGAAGGCGAACACGTAGGCGAAGACCACGGTGGAGTAGATGATCAGGGCGTGGGCCCCGATGAGCAGCAGAACCGCGGCCATCGTATAGGTATAGGCGGATCTGACCTGTTTGGCGGCGGCCTCGGTGACCTCGAGGATGCCCTGTCGTATAGCGCAGATCGCGTCCAGCTTCGCGAGTTTAGACGCGACGCGGAGCGCTTCTTTGAACGGTTTTTTCTCGTTGTCTCCTCGGCCCCCTTTGGGCTGGGCTTTGCCCCCATCGCAAACGAAATCGGTAAAGATACCGCCACTGAGGGTTTCCAGGGTATAGCGGCTTGCGTTGAGCGAGGCCAGGTAGAAGGTGATGCGCGCAAAGGTCTGTTGCATGGATTCGGTGGCGGTGCTGACGGGCCCTTTTCCTGAACCTCCACCACCAATAAGCCAGGAGGTGTAGAAAGAGGAGGGGGGGTTGTTTCCCGTGTTCTGCGCGCTCCGACAGCCGCCATATATGGCGCAGTAGATACCGTGGTAGGTTTGCCAGACCACAGAATCCCGGGGGCCGTTTGCTCCGTATAGGGAATTGTAGCTTCCCAGCAGGGTCATGGCGATGACGAGGCGTATGAGCAGGCCGGAGACGGCGCTAAAACGCCCGGTGATGATCAGCTGGAGCACGACATAGGCTATCCCGATGGCGATCAGCCCGGCCGATATGAAATACACCACGGTGGGGACGCCCGCCGCTGTGGTGCCTCTGTGCAGGTACTCCCAGAACTGGGCCACATTCGGGACGAGCAGTTTGAGCAGGTTGGTGGCGTCCATGGCTTAGGAGGTGGCCTCACTCGCAGAGGCTGGCGGTGCCGCCGTAGAACATGCAGGTCATGCTGATCAGGGTCTTAATAGGCTGGACGGCCAGTTCAGCTTCCTGCCTGCCCCGTTCGATCTGGGTTTCCAGCCACTGGGGGCTCCTGGGCAGGCTGGTCGTGGCCTGCACCTGCGCTATAGCCTGGCCGATCTGTTCTTTTAACTGCTCGGTGGTCATGGCCTGCAGCTTGGACTGCTCGACCAGAAGCTCGGCGATGTAGGGCATATAGATGGCCTGCTGTTCCATGATGTCGGCCAGGGCCTTGACCTGCAGCTCCAGTAGGGCGCGGTCGCTGGGCGCGTTTTCGGCCGACCGGCGGTAGGTTTCCGCCAGCCCGGGGTTTCCGTTTAAGCTCTTGCCGGTGACCTGCCCGGCGGTCTCGCCGATCTGGGCAAGGGTTCTGTTCTGGCCCGCTATGGCCTGCGCCACCGCCTGTCGCTCGGCCTGCGCTCTGGCCTCAATGGAGGCGTCCAGCGCGGTCAACCTGGCCACCTCCCTGCTCGTCTCATTCGCCGCTATCTGGGCGGCGCTGTTGGCGATGGACCGGGTGTTGTCGTTCAGGGCCCGCAGCTGGGCGTTGGCCTCGGCTATCTGGGTGGGGTCCAGGTACTCGAAGTCTCTCGCCGCATCGCCGCCGGCGGGGGTCAGGGTAGGGATGTCGCTGGGGGTCTGGATGGACACCGGGTTGGCGGTTAGATTTCTGTATACCTCGCTGTAGACCCCCTGGTAGGCCAGCTCCCCGATGTTTTGCGCCAGGTTGTAGGGAATGTTGAGCAGGTTGGTGGCGGTGTCGCTGAGCAGCGTAAGGACACCGTTAATGGTCTGCATTTCCGGGGTTTGGTTCACGGCGTTTCCGAACGCGCTGATGCCGCCGCTGATGGCCCCGCTGATCAGGTTGGCAGTCGCGGTCTGCGCAATACTGGCCCAGAAATCCCCTTGCGTGGCCCGCTGGTAAACCTCGTAGCTCCGGCAGAACCCGCGCAAGTCGATAACTTGACCGATACCGCCCCGGCAAGCGGCGCTGTACCCCGCGTTTAACACAGCGCCCAGGTCGATGGCCAGAGCCGGGCCTGTACCAAAGGCAGCGACTGCTACTATCAAGGCTTTTTTCACGCTTCCCCCTGTTGGTCTGGGCTGCTTAGCGCCGTTTGTTTATCACGATACCATTCCATAGCCGACATTGCAAACTCAAAGAAGTTGCGCCGGTTGTTCAGCCGGGCCGCGCCTCTGGCGGTCTGTTTGATCTCGTCTTCGGTCAGGCCTATCTCCTTGGTCAGCACGTCGGCGTGCAGGGTGACGCTGGTGCCCTGGTAACGGCCGGCGGGTTCTTCCACGCCGCGCTTGTAGGCGGGGTGGCCTTCCAGCCGCTCGCCGTTCTGTTCGACCCACTGCCCGATGCGCTGCATCACGTCACAGAAAAGTATCAGCTCTTCGCGGGTACGCATGAACTCCTCGAGGGCGTACCCCACCAGCGCGATCTCCGAGCGCCCTTTTTCAATCTTGACCCACCTGGCTTTCTCCCACTCATCGGCGGCCCGGGGAACCAGGCCCGCGGGGGGGCGGATGCTGATTTTGTTGATCTTACGGCTGCTGGGGTCCCGGCTGGCCCTGAAGGTACCCCCCTGCAACAAGGTCTCTTCGGCCCAGTCCAGCAGCTGTTTCTTGGGGTCGTTGAAGGCGGTCTCTGGAACGATGCTTACGGCGCTGACAGGGCTGAGGTATTTAGAGATGACGTAATTGGCCGCGAAGGCGTTGGAAACGCCGCCCATGCTGTGGGCGGGGGCTTCCGCGGACCGCACCTGCCGGGCGATGGCCCGCAGCGCTTTGGGAACTCCCCTGGCTTTTTCCATCTCGTCGAGGCGGGGCACGTCCACGATCATGGGGTCCCCGATATTGAACCGCAGCAGCGCCTTCCCCTCCGGGATGTGGCCGATCTCCTCGGGGGCTAACAGGGGCACCGCGGCCAGGTCGTAGCGCTCGTTGGTGCTGCCCCAGGGGTGACTGAAGTCCAGGAAGTGCGGCTCGGTACGGCCTCTGCTCTCGCGGTAAGCGCTGGCGTAGCCCAGGGCTTTGCTGATCCGCACGCCGTCCTGATCCCCAAGGCCGGGGAGGATAACCCAGGTGTTGCAGTTGGCGATGATGGACTCGAGCTCCTCTTCCTTGTAGCGCTCGAGGCCCTGGGCGAAGGACTGCAGGGCCAGGGTGTAGGCCACGCCGCGGCTTCGCATGGTGGAGAGGTTATCCGACATCTTGGGCAGGTAACCCAGGTTGGTGAACTCGTCCAGGAAGACCTCTACCGGCACCTCGAGCCTTCCTTTGTCTTTGCTCTTCTCGATCAGGACGGTGTCCAGAAAGCGCTTAAAGAGCTGCAAGAAAAGCTGGCCGCCCCGGTCCTGCAGCTTGTCGTGGGGAATGCCCAGGTAGAGCAGGGTCGGGGTGCGGGTGATCGAGCTGATGTCGATCTCGTTGGGCCCGAAGCTGGTGGCGCGGTCTAAAAGGGGGTCGCCAAAGACGCTCAACTTGCCCACCAGACCGGCCACGATGCTGGCCTTATCCCGGTCGGCCAGCTGGAAGAAGAACCCCAGGGCGGCCTCCGCGTTCTGCGCGCTGGTTTGGATGAAGTCCTGCACGGCCTTGTGGCCCCGCTGGCAGACGTAGCGGATGTTGCCCAGGGAGCCTTTTTTCTGGGCCTCGAGGTGGACCAGCCAGAACACCAGCTCGCGCTCGATGTTTTCGTAGTAGGTGGTCGATCCGCTTCTCTCCTTGACCGGGATGATGGTCTCGGCCACAGCCCTGGCGATGTCGGGGTCCTCAGCCCCCCGCAAAAAGGGCAGGCTGGGCGAGCGTGGATCGTATGGCAGGTAGAGGATCACGTTTCGGTTGTAGGACTCGAACACGTTGACCATGAACAGGAGGCCGGGGTCGGGGTATTTCAGGTCGAGCACCACCGCCGACCGCCCCTCGAGGGCCGTGTGCGCCAGCCGGGGGCGTATGATCCGGCTGGTCTTCCCCGCGCCGGTGGAGCCTATGATCATGGTGTGGCGGAAAAGCGTGTCTTTCGGGTAGCGCAGCGCGTTTCCCTCGTAGATGCCAAGATAGCTCAGGCCATGGGTAAACTCTTTCCAGGACGAGCGGAAACGGGCTGCCCCGGGAAGCTTGGTGGGCCTGAGATTAACGGCGCTCACATACATCGCGGCCGAGACGACCATCAGACCGGCCGCAATCGCAGTAGGCAGCCAGAGCGGGATGGGAACGGCCTTGGGCAGAACAGACCTGCAGGGGCCGTCGAGCAGGCACAGCAGCCCGGCCATAACGGGGTCTTTGGTCTTGAGGTACTCGGACCAGCGGTTCTGGATGAGGACCTGTCCCCCCCAGGCCAGCAGGGCAAAGTTAGATATCAGGATGAGGAAGGCCAGGGCCAGAACCCGCAGGGCGTTTCTGACCCTTAGCTCCTTGGACTCGATCAGCGCGGTTGTGTTGACCAGGGATGTCGCCATCCTGGGTTAGTATACCGCAATGGAGCGGCGGTAGAATACGAGCTATGAGGCCAGCCCTTGTTCTGATGCTCCCGGCCAAGGATGAGGCCGCCAACCTGCGTAGCCTTATACCCCGCGCGTATGAGGTGGGTGTGTCGCGGGTGGTGGTTTGCGACGACGGTTCTACCGATGAAACCGCTGAGGTTGCCCGCTCACTTAAAGCCGCGGTGCTTCGCCATCCCGAAAATAGGGGGCTGGCAGGTGCCTTGCGCACCCTGCTCGATTGGGGTGTTGAGCATCTAAAGAGCAACGACAAAATGGTTTTCATGGATGCCGATGGGACCATGGATCCCATGGCCGCGGTTCACGCCCTGGATGACCCGGCGGTTCGGTTGAGCGAGGTGGCCATTGGTAGCCGCTTTCAAAAAGGTGGGGGGGTGGTGGGGCTCCCCCGCCATAGACAGCTTTTTTCCCACCTGGCGTCCTTGTTTTTCCGTGCAACCCACCCCATCGATGGGGTGCGGGACTACACCAGCGGCTTCCGTATCTACGAGGTGGGGTTTTTGCAGTATTACAGGACGGTCTTTCCCTTCTGGTTTTCTACCGATGGGTTTCCTGCCCAGACCGAGCTGCTGATTCGCTCGTCCTGGCTGGGCGCTCAGATCGCGGAGTTTCCCCTGGTGATCGAATACAGGGCCAAACTGGGCTCATCCAAGATGCGGGTGTGGCGAACCATGCGGGACTATTTTGCTGTTGGAATGCGGCTGCACTTGGAACGGGTTAAGCTGGGGCGTTCCCAGATGCGCTATTACCGCGAGTGGCTGGTAGAACAGCTAACGGATGTGGAACGCCGCTAGGCCTTGGGGAGGTGGGGGTTCTATGGTCCCCGCGCTCCTTTTGGTGTCTTGCCCCTGCCGGTTCCTAAAGCCGTATTATAGGGGCAAGAACGAACACTCCACAGCGGTGAGGTGCGGCGTAGGCCTACGGTCCCTGTCGGTCGGCGGGCCCATCTGCGGGCGGGGGCGCTTCGCCCGTTCCCGCCGGGGTGGCGGCCTGGCTTGGGGGTATTATCCCCGGGGTAGCGGGGGTAGTTTCGCGTCGCCACAGTATTGTCGGGGTATCGGCCTCCGGCTGTGATTTTTTCCCGGTAAGGCCTATCCCTTCAGAGTTTGACCGTTCGCCATCGCCTTTCTTGATCCACGTCCACCCATCAGCAGGAGTCGAGGGCGTACCCCCTTCGGCCTTTCCTCTGCTTATGAATAAGGCAGGTTGTTGGCTATCAGAACTCTCTGCCTTTGTCCTGGACTGGAACTGACCTTCAGCGCCTGGCGCTTCTTTACGGGACTGAAAGTGTGGTGTGGCAGTTTCGCTCTGGGCCCCCTCCGCCTTCGTGCGGGCCAGCACCGACAGGCCCTGGCCGGCACCCTCCCCACCGGCGGCCTTTTTACCCGGCACCACCTGCAGATCGTCCACAAGTACGCTTCCTGGCGCGGCCCCAGGCGGCAGCGTACTGGCGTCAGGTGGTGGAGGGAAGTTGGGGTCAGGTCCCGGAAGAGGCGAGGAGGTAGCAGACGATGCGTCTGAGGTGGAGTCTGAATCACTCGTTGGCGGGGGAGGTATCCGACTATCTGGTTGCTGCGAAGCGCCATCGGCGCTGAGGGGATTGGGATTAGGGGCATCTGTTGTCGCAGCCGCGTTGGTAGGTTGAACCACAATGGTAGGCTCAGCAGTAGCCTCAGTCGCCGCTGTCGATTTAGCGGCTGGCCTCGGCCTCGAGCCCTCGATCATCAGCATGGCAAAGGCTACGAAGAGCACTATTATTCCCAGCGATAGGGCCATATAGCGCATCCGGTCTGGAACCCAGTTGCCGTCTTTGTCCTTGCGGTAAAAAATCCCTTGCCAGCCCGGGGGTTTCGAGGTAAGCGCCACGGGCCGCTGGCGCAGCGCCTTCGTGGTGGTTTCGCTGATCACATCGGCGTAGGCGCGAAAAAGCCCGGGGGCTTTCGCCGATATCTCATTGCCCAGGGCGTTGACCTCTTCAATCGAGCCAAGTTCCATGGGAATCTCTTTGCCCAGGGCGTTCGTGATCTGCTGGTGCAGGTCTTTAGGCAGTTTTACCATAGGTTGTCCTTTCCGGGGGGCTTGGACGCGACAATCCGCTCCACGCGTTCTGTTTCTGGCAGGCTGGGGAGTCGGCTGCCAAGCACTTTTGCCATGTCTTTCAGGTGCTCGGCCACAGCGGTTAGGTTTAGCACGGTTTGCGCCGGCGGCATATACTCCCCATTGTCTAATTTCGTTAACACCCCCATAAACGGGTGCGATAGAAAGGCCACGATTTCCAGGGCTGTTTTTGTTTCAATACCCACCTCGCGTGCCCTGGCGGATATCTCACCGAAGAAAAAGGGTTGTTCTGGAGGGATGTCGGTCAGCAACGCGATTATCTTTGATACTTGCGCCCACGCCCTCGGTAGGTTCCTTCGCGCGCTGTACACACTGAGGGCATCGAGCGTAATCCATCCCTGTTTTAACAGGGCTAGGAAGTCTGTGCGGCCCAGGGTGGTTGAGGCCAGCATCTCCCGCATCACCTCGAGCGACTCCAGCGAGATAAAGACCAGGCGGGCCTGCCTGATCTGCTCCGCCTGCTCTTCCCATATTTTCTCCGGCGAGAGGACTCCCACATAATGGGCGGGGCACTGCTGGCGAAGCGGAGCGTAATCGGTAAGAGGTTTTTCGATCACGTAGAGGCCCAGCTTGAGGAAGTGTCCGGCTATAGCGGCCCGCCATATCCAGGGCTGGGGGGCGCTTTCCAGCGCAAACCCCAGCTGCGCAAAGACACCCTTTAACCCAGGGGGCAGCTCGAGGCTTCGTGGAATGGGCGCGGGGAGGATGTGTCTGCCGCCCTCCTGTGTGGGGGCGGGGCTTGGCGGCTGTTTCGCCGCGGTGTCGCGCAGCTGGTTGTTGCGGCCCGGGCCGCACCTCGGGGCGGCCTTGACCGCTTCCGCGCTGATGATCGCGTCCTCCAGGTGAAGGAATACGCTGTCGTTGGGTTCCAGGTGGTGGGCCTCGTAAAATGGCCGCATATTGGTAAGAACCATCTGTTGTAGATCCACCCCAACATCGTAGGTGTTGCCGTTTATGTCCACAAAAGCGATGTTGGGGGACTTAAGCGGGGTGAGCCAGCTATGTATCTTAGGGGTGATCCGCATGGTGCCCTGGGCGAGGCAGTAAGAGGTCACCACATAGCGCACGACCATTTCCTGTATTCTACCGGCCAACGGAAGCGGGCACGGCCGGTGCGGCCTGGAAAGGTATCGCGATTGGCCGCGTGCCCTAAGGGGTGGTTTCGCGGGTGTAGACGGTGTGGATTCCCCATACCTGCCGGGGCAGAAGGGGCCAGCCAGGGGGGGCCACCCCGGCGGTGCCGGCTCGAGGATCAAAGCTCAGCTCGATAATCCAGTTTCGCTGGTTGCCGCTGTCAAACGAGCGGTAATTGGCGGCGGCCACGCTCCCCAAAAGGTACACCCGCTTTGTAGACGTGGGGTAACCCGATGGGCCAAAGTAGCCGTTGGGCGCAGCGATCGAGGCTGTGAGGTAGATCACGTCCGGGATGGTCTCCGAAATTTCCACGTTGCCGTTCTCCGCGTACAGGCCCAGCATCCCCCGCGCCGGGCTTCCGCGGCAGTCCGAGGGAACCGGCTGAGCCTCCACGATCCTTGCAGCGTTTATACAGACCGGAGAGGAAGAAAGCAGGCTGCCAAGAATCAGAATGTCGCCGGCCGCGCGCAGGGTCAGGCGGGTATCGGCTTCCAGGTTGGCGGCGATGGAGCTGCCCCTGCCCCCAACCTCCAGGGAGCCCTGCACCCGTAGGACGGGGTCTGCCGTGACGCCGTCGGGCACCATCGGTATGTCCAGCCAGGTTCCCGCCGGGATACTGGGGATAAGCCTCAGGTTGCGCAGCCTGGCGCGGCCCACCGCCCCAAAGGGGCCGTCCAGCTGTATCCAGACCCAGGCTCGGGTGGCGTTGGCAGGGGTGGTGAAGGAAGCGCTCACCGGCGTCCAGTCCTGCCCTGGGGGTAAAGGGGTGGAGCCTCCCCAGGATGAGCCGATCCAGTTGTTGCAGGTGCTGGCCTCGTTCCCGGTGCAGTAGCGGAGCCCCACCTGAAGGGCGTAGGGTGTCTGCTGGGTGTTCCCTTCGAAGGTGACGGTCCAGGTGATGGGGCCCTCTGGTAGGGCAAATGCGGAGCCGTAGTACCCGTCGCGGTCTTCCAGTATGACCTCACCGTTCTCCAGCCGAACGGCCCACCACCAGGCGCTGCTGACCCATTCGGCGTTTTCTAGCAGGTTCTCCCCCGCGCCGCGCTGTAGCGCGATGCGCCCGTCGGGCGATACGTAAAACGGCAGGGTGCCTCCGCCGGGCACTATGATCTGGACTCCCTGAACGGGGGTGTCCCGCGCCAGCCCCAGGGACCGACCCCGGTAGGTGTCGATCTCCAGCAGGGCGGTGTAGGTTCCCGTCCTGCTAAATTCCACCGCGGCCCTGGGGTTGCTGGTCGGCACCGCGAGGCTGGGGGCGTTCCAGTCGACCCCCCCGGGAAACCTTGGGCAGCTGGCCCCGTAGCAGGGCGCAAAGGCGTTGGGGGCCAGCGCTTGAGGCTCTATAGCCCCCACCTGCAGAAACTGGACGGCCCCCTGGCCCCCAGGACAGGACACGCCGCTCACGCCGACACACCTTCCGCTTGAGAAACCGGACAAAAAGAAAGGCCCGGGGGCGTCGTTGTAGTAGATCCCAAAGTTCGGGATGCCGCTCACGTGGACGGGGCCTTCGTAAATTTCGCCCCCCGAGAAGTAGGCGGGTTCGCCGAGCAGGCCGAAGCCGCTGGCCAGGAACAGCTGGTACTGTGAGATGGGCCCCCCACCGGCCCGTATGCGTAAAACCCCTTCGATAACCTGGCTGCGCTGGTTCTCGCCCGTGCGGGAGCGGAGCACCGCTATAAAGGGGACCTCGTAGGTCTCGAGCAGGTCGGGAGCCCCGCTCAACCGCACCGGGTTGCCCAGCTGCAGACCCGCAGGCAGGTTCTCCCCGCAGGCTCGAGGGGTAAAGTACACCCGTATCTGCAGCCCGTCACGCACGTCGCACAGGGACGCGTCTGCGGCTTGCTGAAGCACCGCGCGGAGCGGGGCCAGCGCGGCGGCGACCGAGGACTGGTCGCCGCCCCCAAAGGCGTAGCCGCTGCTTCGGATGGCGGCGCCGGCCCACTGCCGCCCGGCCTCAATCGCGCCGAGCAGGCCGGTGTCCAGGCGGTTGCGGGCCCCCACCACACCGGCCTGGTTGATGGCCAGCAGGGCCCGTTCCCGGCTGGCCTGGGCGGACTGATAACGCAAAAACACCGTGGTGGCGATGATGACGGCCGCGATGAACAGGGCCAGCAGAACAAAGACCAGCACGACCCCCTGGTTCTTCATGCCTTTACCTCAACTAACCGTCCCAGCAGTCCCAGGGATTGCAACGTTTAGCCTTCCAGACCGTGCGGGCTGTGTACACGCTACCCGCTTGAATCCTACTGAGGGGTAGTCTTTCTACCAGCGCCAGCTCCCAATGCCGGCTATCCGAGCGGGCTTGCAGGGGGGTTAGTGGGGAAGTTTTTTCCATGTTAGGCCTCCTTCAGTAAAGGTCACAAACCCAGCTCAATCCGCTCTGGTAACAGCGCTTACCCCGCCAGATGGCCTGGGCGCTGTACACCTCCCCGGCGCTGGGGGTCAGGGGTAGGCCGCGCACGCTGTCCAGCCGCCAGTACAGCCGCTCCCAGCAAACGAAGAAGAAGCCGATCCAGCCACAGCTGGCGGCGAACTCCACCTCGTAGCCCACCGGCCTGTCCAGGCTGTAGGCGTGGCCCGGAAAGATCGAGAGGAGGTGGCTGCCCACCCCGACGGTGCGGTAAGGCTGTCCGCTTTGCAACAGGGTCAGCGCGGGCGGAGCGCTGTTCAGGAAACGGTTATCGGAGCCGTAGTAGGCCTTCACCACGCTCAGGTTGAGCGCCGCCCGGTTCTCCGGGGTATAGACGATATCCACCGGCACGGTCTGCTCGTTCCACCCCAGCCAGACCTCGTTGGGGCCGCTGGGGTGGAAGGCGATGCCGTGGTTGTAGGTGGTGTGGCTTTGCAGGGGGTACCGGCCCGGGTTCAGGTAGTTGATCACGTAGCGCCCCGGCGCGGTGTACCGGGTTCCGTTAAACCAGACGTTGATGGGAGCGTTGGCGGATGTTCGATGGATGTTGAGCACCACCGAGCCGGTACCGCTGTAATGCACGTACATGGTGGCGGTCTCACCGGCGGCCACCCGCGCGCTGGGACCTTCTCCGATCAGGGCGATCCGCAGGTCCCGCACCGTGACCTCCCCGCCCACCCCGCTCCAGGGCCCGTCGATGTTCAGGAAGGGGCGCACCCTGACCCCGCTCCGGTTGCTGACCCGCAGGGTGGTGCTGATGCAAACGTTCTGCCCGGGCGCTACCCACAGCCCCTGCTGCCAGCCGGAGGCCGTCCAGATCGGGCCGCTGTCGTCGCTCAGACGCTCGTGGATGCCCAGCTGAGCGTTGTGGTTCGAGCGGTTTTCAATACAGCCGTACACCCCCACCAGCTGGTTGGCCGCCGCGTTGACCCAGCCGCCCGGGTAGGCGTCGCGCTGGCCCCAGCGGTAGGTGTCCGGCGCCAGCTGCGTGGCCCCCCAGATCTCACCCTGCCCCACCAGGTTCAGCCCGGCGCGGTAGCGGTAGATGATCCCCTCACCCATATCCCGGTCGCGCGTGTTGGGCGCGGCCGTGTACACCCCGGGCCGCACCTCGAAGCTCTGGTCGGCGCTGCTTACCGTGAGGTTCTGCGGGCCGAAGATGCTGAAGTTGGGGGCTATGGGCAGCCCGGTGGTGATCACCCGCAAGCGCCCGGTGGTGGCGGTGTAAGCGGCGCTGGCAGGTGTGGTCTGGCCCGCGACGACGCTCACATTGACCGCGGGCGCGGCGTAGGTGTAGCCCCCGTGCTGGTAGCTGGACGGCTCGATGCGGTAGGTTCCTGGCGGCAGGTTCGGCACCAGGTGGTTGCTGTGTATGCCCGAGAGGGTGTACACCACCGCGCCCGAGCTGTTGCGGACCACGACGCTGGGCGAGCCTCCAGGACCGCTCACGCTCAGGCTCAGGGCCCCGGTGATGGGCGCGAAGTTCGCCGCGACGGTCTGCGTGTCGCCGGGCGCCGCGAGGGTGGCGGTGCCGGGGGTTGGCGTGCCCCTGTAGGAATAAGGGTTGCCGCTATAGTCCTGGACCGTAACAGCGTAGCTTCCCAACGGCACCCGGGTGAAGTTGCAGGCGCCGTTGCCGCAGCTTTGGGTCAGGGTAGTCGTCCTCGAGGTCAGGCGGATCTGGCTGGTAGCGCCCGCGGGCAGCCCCGAAACGTCGATGGTGACGGTTCCGGAGTGCTCAACGTACCTGACCGTGGCGCTATAGGTGCTTCCCGGCGAGGTGGCCGCGATGCTGGAGCCGGGCAGCACTACCGGGGTATAGGTGTAGCCGCCGTGGTTGATGGGGGCAGCGCTCAGGTTGTAGCTTCCCAGGCGAACCTCGTAGCGGCCCGCGCTGCTAAAGGTGTAGCTGCCGCCGCCGCCGCTGAGCGTGATGGAGGGCGTCGCGCCGCCGGGCACCCCCTCTAGCTGCAGGTTCACAAAAGCGCTCTGTTTAACGTACTGGGCGCTGACCGCGGTCTCATTACCCGCCGATACGCGCAGGGTTCGCTCGGCCATGATGTAGGGGAAGCCGTTGGCATCGTTCACCTGCAGGCCGCGCAGGGTGTAGCCCCCCGGAACCAGGTTGTTGAAGGTGTGCTCCAGGCCGCTAAAACGCCCGACCTCGTTGTTCTCGCCGTCGTAGAGGATCAGGGTGGGCGTGGGCATGCCGGAAGGCGCGCTTACGCTTACCCTGGCCCTTCCGGTAGCGGGCGCGTAAGTGAGGGTCAGGCTCAGGGTATCGTTATGGGCCAGCGTCCCGCTTACGCTGGCTGGGACCGCGCGGTAGGTATAGCCGTCCGCCATGAACGGTGGCCCGGTGGCGCTGTAGCGGCCGGTGGGGATCCCTTCCAGGATGGCGGTGGACCTGCCCGGACCGGCGCTGAGGTTTCGGCTGAAGCCACCCGGGCCGCTGACCGTTATGGGGGCCGGAGCGCCGGCGGGGTTTTCGACCACCACCCTGACCACGCCCGCCTGGCGCTCGTATGTGATC